>ERZ827088.374-NODE-374-length-68452-cov-42.366259_pt1 | contig 68452 bp, 57 predicted proteins | sample MGYA00519922_ERZ827088 | MGnify/ENA primary metagenome ERZ827088 (study PRJEB31778, sample SAMEA3449254) | human gut metagenome | biome: human gut; feature: human-associated habitat; material: faeces | place: United Kingdom | collected 2010/2012 ... | reverse complement strand
AACCGACTATGACACAGCCGCAATAAGCGGACAAGAACGAAAGTCGCATCCGACAATATGTCACGCTAATAGTTATCAAGTGAAACTAACTGGGGATTGCCTAAGTCAGAACGCCTCAAAGGCTATGAGAGCTGGTCTCTGAATATCTGATATGGCAACGGAGTTCCCATAGTAGTCCGAGCAAGTTAACGGCTTGTACATGGCGAAGGGGAACAGTCCATAACTTTAGTACAAACAAAGGAAAACGTGAGAGACGTATGAGAAATCCCGAGCAAGTATTAAACATTTTAGCTGAACACAGCAACGAGTCAGGTTACAAATACGAACGACTCTATCGTATTCTGTTCAATGAGCAGATGTTCTTAGTCGCATATCAGCGCATTCATGCAAAACCAGGCAATATGACACCCGGTACTGATGGACAAACGGAGGACGGCATGAGCATTGACAAGATACACGCATTAATAGACAGTCTCAAAAGCGAAGTCTATAGGCCTAAACCGGCAAAGAGGGTTTACATACCGAAGAAGAGCGGAAAGTTACGTCCGCTCGGTATCCCTACGTTTGCAGATAAATTAGTGCAAGAGGTAGTGAGAATGGTTCTCGAAGCCATATACGAAGGATATTTTGAACGGACTTCACATGGTTTCAGACCACACAAAAGCTGCCACACGGCACTTAAGAGTCTACAGAATAATTTCAACGGAACAAAGTGGTTCATTGAGGGAGACATAAAAGGTTTCTTTGACAATATCAACCATGGCGTGATGATAGAAATTCTGAGGGAACGCATATCTGACGAGCGTTTCCTTCGGTTAATACGTAAATTTCTCAACGCTGGATATTTGGAAGAATGGCACTTCAATAGAACTTATTCGGGTACGCCTCAAGGTGGAATTATCAGTCCAATACTGGCTAATATCTACTTGGACAAGTTCGATAAGTATATGAAGAAGTATGCACAAGATTTCCATAAGGGTAAAGTTAGACACCGCAACAAGGATATCGGCAGACTGAACAATCGAGTTCACTATCTAAAGAAGAGAATGAAGGAGGTGACGGACGTTGATAAATTGGAAGCAATGCGAGAGGAAGTTCGTAATAAGCAACAGCAAATACTGACTATGCCGAGCGGTAACGATATGGATGAGAATTTCCGTAGATTGAATTATGTACGCTACGCTGATGATTTCCTTATAGGGGTCATTGGAAATAAAGCAGAGTGCGAGAAAATCAAGGCGGATGTTACACAATTTATGCAAGAAAAGCTAAAGTTGGAGATGTCGCAAGAAAAGACCTTGATAACCAACGCACAAGACAGTGCAAAATTTCTCGGCTATGAAATATCAGTCCGTAAAGATTACACAACGCAGAAAAATGCAAGAGGAGAAACTCGTAGACATCGTAATGGTAATGTGATACTACACGTATCACGAGAAGTAATAAAGAAGAAGCTACTGAGTCTTGAAGCCATGAATGTGAAAACACGAAATGGCAAAGAAGTGTGGAGTTCTAAAGGTAGAACATACCTGATAGACAATGAGCCACAAGATATAGTAGCACGTTTCAACACAGAAATCAGAGGATTCTACAACTACTACTCCATTGCAAACAATGCATCGGCACTTGGACGTTCATTTGGATGTATCATGAGGTTCAGTATGCTAAAGACATTTGCGCAAAAACTTAACAGTTCCGTCAGAACCATAACAAACAAGTATCGTGAAGATGATAAATTTGTGGTGTGGTATACGGACAAGAAAGGCGAACGCAAACCAAGGGTGTTTTACAATGAGGGCTTCAAGCGTATTACCGACTTGGGAACTCAAAAATGTGATAACTTGCCCTACCTGTTCAACACTCCATCTATGAGTCTGGTCGAAAGACTGACTGCAAATAAGTGTGAGTTGTGCGGAAAAGAAGGAAATGTTGTGTCACACCACGTCAGGAAACTCTCAGAATTAAGAGGCAAAACCGAATGGGAACGTAAAATGCTCAAAATGCATAGAAAATCTTTAATCGTCTGTGCAGAATGTCATAACATGATTCATGCGGAGAATAGCTAAAATGCCATTATGGGCGGAGAGCCGTATACATGGAGACATGTACGTACGGTTCGGAGGCAGGCTGTCGGAAACCTACCACCGTAAGGTGGCATGGCGCCGACAGCCGAGCCTACAAGTGACGAACAAAAAACTTGAAAACGACATATCCGATTTCGAGAGCAAGGTAAGCGGACGTTTCGCCATATAAACGCACAGGGTATGAAACGGACAACAATCACGATGGACGAGTACGGCAGGGTTGCTGTACCGTCCGATGCCGCCAGCGTATGGATGAGCGAAATGGAACTGGTGGAACTTTTCAATGTAATCGTTCCTACACTCCGTGCCACCGTCCGATCCGTGTATAAGAGCGGAGTGTTGCAACCTTGCGAAGTGGAAAGGCGCATTAGGTTGCCAAACGGCTATTATGCGGAAGCCTATGCCCTGCCAATGGTCGTGGCACTTGCCTTTCGCATCAACACGCCCAATGCCGCAAGGGTGCGCAATGCCCTGTTGGAAAGGCTGTGCTTGCGAAAAGATAGACAAATGCTTTGGCTTTCGTTAGGCAACAGCACATCGTATAAATGTTAGAGAGTGCGGCATTGTGTCAATACGTCCGTGCATTCATACAATGCCCTCTGCCCGAAGAAGTGCGAATTTGCTTCTTCGGGCTTTTTCTTTTTGCCTTTGAATGGTGAGTATTGCCTATTATGCTGCATTTTCTTATCACTCGGTTTCTTTTGCATCGTTCTGCATCGTTTTACGTATCAAGGTTTTAGCCGTTCTGCCGTAGCTTTGCACCCATGTTCAATCCGCCTGCCGACAAGGTGTCGGCGGCACTAAAACCAAGTAAAGCCAATGACAGAAAAAGAAGAATTCATCCGAGTAGGCACAACGCTCTACAAGATTGTGAACCAGCCCCGCATTGACGGCGGCTATGTGAGGAAACGCATCGCATGGAACTCCGAGACCCTGCGGCAGGACTACGGCAAGGACTACATGGCGGGCATCCCGAAGTATGACGGCTTCTGCACCGTACCCGACCATGTGGGCTACCAGCCCGTGGTCGGCAAGTTCCTCAACCTCTACGAGCCGATAAGCCACCAGCCGCAGCATGGCGATTGCCCCTGCATCCGCTCGTTGGTGGAACACATCTTCGGTGAACAGTACGAGTTGGGCATGGACTACCTGCAACTGCTCTACCTTTATCCCGTTCAGAAACTGCCCATCCTCCTGCTCGTGTCCGAAGAAAGGAACACGGGCAAAAGCACGTTCCTGAACTTCCTGAAAGCCGTATTCCAAAACAACGTGACGTTCAACACTAATGAGGACTTCCGCAGCCAGTTCAATTCCGACTGGGCGGGCAAGCTGCTCATCATGGTGGACGAGGTGCTGCTCAACCGCCGTGAGGACAGCGAGCGTTTGAAAAACCTAAGCACCACGCTATCCTACAAGGTGGAGGCGAAAGGCAAAGACCGTGACGAGATAGGCTTCTTTGCCAAGTTCGTGCTTTGCTCCAACAACGAGCACCTGCCCGTCATCATTGACGCAGGGGAGACACGCTATTGGGTGCGGAAGATTGTGCCATTACAGAATGACGATACCGACTTCCTGCAAAAGCTGAAAGCCGAAATCCCCGCTTTCCTGCACTTCCTCGCCAACCGCACACTCTCCACCGAAAAGGAAAGCCGCATGTGGTTCAACCCGAAGCGGCTGGAAACGGATGCCCTGCGGAAGATTATCCGAAGCAACCGCAACCGTTTGGAAATAGAGATGGCGGAACTGCTGCTCGACATCATGGCAAGCGTGGGTGTCAGTTCTGTTTCTTTTTGCCTCAATGACATCATCCCGTTGCTCGTCTGCTCGCAAGTCAAGGTGGAGAAGTCGCAGGTTCGGAAAGTGGTGCAGGAGTGCTGGAAACTGGCTCCTGCATCTAACTCGCTTTCTTACACCACCTACCAGTACGACTACAACCGTGAATGCCGTTACTCTCCCGTCAGGAGGATTGGACGCTACTACACGGTAAGCAAGGAACAGTTGGAAACACTTTGATATTTTGATGAAATGATGAAAGTATCTATAAACATAAAGAATAACAGCGACTTACATCCTCATCAAACGCTCAACAAAAGGATTTGGCTGATGAAAAGAGAAAGCGGATGCAGCCTCACACATCACTTTTCTTTTGGCGAGCGGTTTGATGAAACGCTGATGAAAGGTTATTGCATTAGTTGTCAGTATATTAGACTATCCAATCATCAATTCATCGGATTTTCACCCCTCATCAAGTCCGCCGGGAAAGCAACAAAGGTGAATATCGCCATCCGTAGGCTGGTCGGACGGACTTCCGTCCTGCCAACCGACAAGGGAAAGCCGATGTCGCTGGCGAAAAGAAAAAGCAACCAATGTCCGCCAACATCGCCGCTGACACCGCCGCAGGCTTTTGGGAAGCAAAAAGCCATAGCTTATTAGGGCGTTTTCTTCACGCACTGCTGACGCTAATGCTAAAAACGCCCCAATGAGCCAGCGGGGTTGCACCCCTCTGGACACCCCGTCTGCTCCGTGCGGTAACGACCGCAGGCTGACGGATACCGACAAACAAGTTTGTAGAACCTAAAAAGAAACGAACATGGGATATATCAGCATCCAAATCAACAAGGCGAAAGGGTCGGCTGACACGGGCGCATCCGACCACATCGAACGCAAGACCACGCCCAAGAACGCAGACCCCACACGCACCCACCTCAACCGTGAGTTGGTGCAATTCCCCGATGGAGTGGCAGACCGCACCGAGGCGATAAGCCACCGCATCCGCACGGCTGGCATCAGGCGGAAGATAACGCCTGACCAAGTACGGGCAATCCGCATCGTGCTTTCGGGCACGCACGAGGACATGGCAAGGGTATAGGACGAGGGCAGGCTTGACGAATGGTGCGATGACAACCTGCAATGGCTGCACCGCACGTTCGGCAGGGAGAACACCGTTTCGGCAGTGCTGCACATGGACGAACACACTCCACATATCCATGCCACGGTCGTTCCGATAGTGACGGGAGAGCGCAGGAAAGCGAGGAAGAAGCAAGCGGAGGGCAAACGCACCTACCGAAAGAAAGCCAACGCCGTCCGCCTGTGTGCCGATGACCTCTTGACCCGTGAACGGCTTGTTGCCTACCACGATAGCTATGCTGAAGCGATGGCAAAGTACGGCTTGCATCGTGGCATACGTGGGTCAGAGGCACGGCATACCACCACAGCCCAATACTACCGTGACCTGAAACGGCAGACGGGAGAGCTTGAAACCAACGTAAGGCAGTTGCAGACCGAACAGAAACAAGCGGAACGGCTGCTTGCCGAAGTCAGGAAGGAAATCAAGTCGGAGAAGCTGGAAGCCGCCAAGACCGAAGCGAAAACGGCACTTGTGGCAAAGGTCGGTTCTCTTTTGGGAAGCGGCAAGCTGAAAGAACTTGAAGCCGACAACCGCACCCTGCAAAATGAGGTTGCAGCCCGTGACGAAAGCATCGAGTTGTTGCAACAACAGATGCAGCGGCAGCAGGATGAACACAGCCGTCAACTGATGGAACTGCAAGCCAAGCACCGCAGAGAAATGGCGGACAAGGAAGCGGAACACCAAAGGGAAGTGTCATTCCTGAAATCCATCATCCAAAAAGCCAAGAAATGGTTTCCGCTGTTCCAAGAGTTGGTGTACATGGAGAAATTCTGCCTTAAAGTCGGCTTCAACGAGCGGCAGACCGCCACGCTCATCAGCGGCAAGCCGTTGTTCTATGAGGGCGAACTCTATTCGGAGGAGCACAGGCGGAAGTTCACGACCGAGGAAGCAGGCTTCCAAGTGGTGAAAGACCCGAAAGACAAATCCAAACTTGCGCTTGCCATCAATGGGCAACTGATTGGCGAATGGTTCAAGGAACAGTTTGGCAGGCTGTTCTCATCCATTAAAAGGACTGTTAAGCCGCTTAGGAGAGACAAGGGCATGAGATTATAAACGATGCCAACGGGAGGGTAGCAAGTTTGTGTTTGGGGCAGACCAAAACCGCTTGCTATCCTCCCATTGGTTAAATTCAAAATCGGACAGGAAACATCCTCTACTCAAAAATCTATAAGTTTTCTTGTTAAGTTTGGTTATTCATATTTGTCTTGGATGAAGTACGTCCGCATTCTCGGTTCATATTCCGGCTTGCGAACGCCGTTCTTCCGTCCGCTTTCAATGCACTTTAGCAACCACGCCATATTTTGCCCCAAGATGCGCATGGTCTGCAAGCCTTCCTTGTCCTTGCGCACATCGTCGGGTGTGAAGCCGTGTACCGAGTTCCAGTATTGCGATGCTACGATAGGCATATTCGCAATAGTGAAATATTGATTCAATTGCTCGAAGGTGGCGGAGGCTCCACCACGGCGGCACGATACTACTGATGCGCCGAGCTTGCCCGCCATGCGGTTCTCCGTGGCGAAGAACAGGCGGTTCAGGAACGAAACGAGTTGCCCCGTTGGTGCACTGTAATAAACCGGAGAACCGATGACGATGGCATCAAATTCATCCAGTCGTTTCTGTATCTCTTGCACGAGGTCGTCGCGGAAACAATGTCCTGTATTCATGCAGGCTCCACAGGCGATGCAGCCCGCTATGGGCTTCTTGCCTAAATACAGCAATTCCGTCTCAATGCCGTTTGCCTGCAAGGTGGTTTCCACTTCGTGCAGGGCGGTATAGGTGCAGCCCGTTTGATTCGGGCTGCCATTAATCAACAATACCTTCATACGTTCAGAATTTATGCGCCAGTTCAGCCGCTTGCTTGCAGCCGTCCGTCTTGTTGATGTCACCTTCGTTCAATACTCCGGTAATAAGCACTTCGCCAGCCATCTCCCATTTCAGCAGAGCGGCAGAACGTTCCAGCGGCATACGGATGCCGTCCATTACCGTCACGTCGTTTTCTTCGCAGCAGGCTATCAGTCCGCATTTCTTTCCGGCGATATCCTTTCCGCCCACCACGAATGAAAACAGGCGGTCAATCACACCCTTTATCTGTGCCGGGATGGAATACCAGTAGGTTGGCATGGTGAATACAACAGCATCGGCTTCCATAATGGCAGGTGCGATAAGGTTGAAATCGTCGTCGAACGAACAAGCCTTGCCCGTCTTGAAGCAGGTCTGGCAGGCACGGCAACCGCCTATCTTCATCAGTGCGGCATCAAATCGTCGCACCGTGTGGCCGAGTGTCTCCGCTTCCCTGATAAATGCGTCCGTCATGGCAAAGCTGTTGCCATGCTTGCGTGGACTTCCCGTAATAACTGTTATCTTCATGACGCTTCCTCCTTACTTTTGAATGGTATTCGAATTCTGATTGTACGCCTTCGCCACGCACCGCCACTCGCCGTCCATCTTCATCAGCAGCAGGTAGTCGGTGAAGTCGATACGGCCTCCCCATTTCTCTTCCAGCACGCGCACCACGGCGAGGGTCTCTTCTACGTCCACCACGTCGATGCGTGCCTTGAAGTCATCGCCTGCGCCTACGGTGTCCACATTGTGGTAGAACTGCTCGATGCTGCCGTGCTCCAGCTTCCCGTCCAAGTAGCCGAATAAGACGGCTTCGTCAATAAACAATTCGCGGGCATACTTGCTGTTGCCTTCTGCCACACTTTTCACAAACTTCATGGCAGCTTCTTCCACTGCCTTGTACTCTTCGATATTTGCTCTCATGATGCTAATGTTTAATTGATTATCTTGTTTTGATGCTGCAAAGGTAGGTGATTCCTCCAGTTTGCACAAGTACCGAAAAATTATTCATATACTGAAAAATTATTCGGTATATACCCGTTACGATATATTATCCTTACCTTTGCAGGCGTAACATTCAATAAAGATAAAACCATGTACGAAAGAAAGATACCCGTAGATTTGGACTGTCCCTTGCGGCTGACCATGAGCCTGATTGATTCCAAGTGGAAGTCATGCATCTTGGACGAACTGCGCCACCGTGCCCTGCGTCCCAGTGAATTGCACAAGATATTTCCCGAAGCCACGCCTCGTGTGCTCGACTTGCAACTGAAGGAACTGGTAGAGGACGGGCTCGTATCGAAGACCATCTACCCTGAACTGCCTCCTCGTTCGGAGTATGCTATCACTCCGTTGGGGATGACGCTTATTCCCATCATCGATGCTATGATTGCATGGGGAGAGAAGAATACAGAATTATTTGAAAAGAAATATGGGAAACGGTAATAGAATTTGGTTGCTTTTCACTATCTTTGCGCTAAGACAAGAGTTGTTTGACAGAAATTTACCGCATATTGCAGAATTTGTGACTGTTTCCAAGTCATTACCTCGTTTTTTGAGAAATGCTTATAAGTAGCTTATTTTTAATATATTCCTATTTCAATATCGTTTTTTTCGACAAAAATAACATACCCCTTGACTATTCGTTCAATGCCCCGCAATGCGGACAGATTCCCTTGGCGCGCATCTTGGCTCCGCAGGCTCCGCAAGCATACGGGTAACGGTTGGAGTGTTTCAGCCAGCGGAAACAACAATAGGTATAGGCTATCAGGCACACATAGGCCGCGTAAATCCATAAATAGGTAAAGAAGATATAGAGGAAGATGCAGCACGATGCCAGTCCGATAAGGTAGAAGAAAGCCACCTCGAACGTCGTCTGATGGAACAGGTCATCCAGCAGGGCAACTCCCATCAGGAAAATGCACCATACGCTCAATACGAACAACCCCAAAATCAAAGGCAGGTCGAAGGGATTCAGGGACGGGTCATAATAGTAGCGCTCCCAGGTCTGCGGCACAAAGTATTGCATACTATTGTATAACGTGGCCGCACAGGCCAGCAGCCACGAAAGCATGATGGGGAAGATACTGTCGATGTCGTTCAACCAGATCAGCTTGGTCTTCTTCCGTTTCATGGCCCGATAGGCGAAGGTCAGGAAGAAGATACCCACAATCAGGAAGAAATACAAGGTATGCGTATCGCTGAACAGGTGGATGCATTGTGAAATCGGGTCGACGGGTACAATATTTTCCAGCAACTGATGCTCGGGTAACCAGCCGATGGTCTCCTGGTCACGGGCTACCTTGACCCAGACCGAATCCGTCGGGTCGTCTGCATGTATCGCCAGTTCCGCCACCACCAGTTCATTGTCCTTCAGTACCGGAAGCGAATCGGTAAAAGGCAGTTGATGTAGCCACAATGTATCGGCCGTCACCTTGAAATTACTGTTCAGGGCATACGGACGTTCCGGCAAATCGACCACGGAGCTTTCTTCTTCCCCCTCTTCTCCTTCTCCGTCTACACGGGTAGGCAAGGCGGTCCGATAATAACAGGACGTAACCCCGACTACCAGCAACAACAGACATACCAGATATTTACCCCACTTCCACATAAGATTCCTTTCTTTTAGTTTTCCTTTTTAATCTTCGGCCAGCACACGCATCTGGCAGGCTTTACAATCGAAGCGCAGGCGGAAACGTCGTCCGTCGCCGCTCACCAGGAAAAACGGTTCCCGGTACGGAGAGCGGACCCGATGATGAGTCGGACACCACCCCATGCTGTAACGGATGCAATGTTTGCAGAACATCAGGACGGCACCGTCCGGTTGTTGTTTCTCGAAGGCGGAAGCGATACGTTCCACGCCATGTTCCCGGTAGAAAGCTTCGGCCTCCTGGTTCATGACATTTCCCAGATAGGTCAGTTCCTTGGTCGGAAACGCATGTTGTGTTTCCATCCAGCGCGCACGTTCCTGCGGATAAGTGATGCGTCGGGCCTCCAGTAATTTCTCGACAGCCTGCCGGCGTAAATCAGAAAGTTCCGACGAAGGGATGAACCAGTTGTCCGTCAAGCGGAGTTCCACCGTCTCCAGTTCGAAAGGCGTATTTCCCAGTTTTCCCAGCTGGTTCCGTAAGTTATCTTCTTGCGAAACCCGGGCCAGTTCCTTTTCGCGTGCCAGCGTCACACTCACCCGGTTCTTGTCCTCGTCAGACAGGGTCAGTGTGAACCCGAAGTTGTTCTCCTCCAGACACATCTCTACCGAAATCTTCCGTTCTGCCGATTTCTTCTGCATCAGCTTCTCGAACTCCTGGTCATAATTCCGGTACAGGCGGGTCTTCGGCTTCAGGCGAGGCATCTCTTGCGGATAAAGTTTGTTGTTCTCTACCCGGTTCACCCGGAATCCCTGCAGGCGTCCCTGTTCATCCAGGTAGCAGAGTCCGTCACCGTTGCTGAAGGGTTTCACTCCTGCCACCGTCAGGTAATTTCCACGGATTTCCTTGACTACTCCGACCTCTTCCCCCAACGATTTCGGGGTATCGAACGAAAAGATTCCCGGATTCCGTCCGTGCAGGAAATAATCCGTGAATCCCCGGCTGAAACTCTTTTCCGGCTGAGGCTTGAACGTCAGCTTCACCGTACCCGATGAAGCCCGTACATATTCTTTGCGACGTTTCAGAATGGCATCCAGCTTCTGGCGGTAATACGCCGTAACATTCTTTACGTACGATACTTCTTTCAACCGTCCTTCTATCTTGAGCGACGAAGCTCCCGCATCAAGGAGAGCTTCCAGGTTCTCGCTCTGGTTCATGTCTTTGAGCGAGAGCAGGTGCTTGTTCTTGGCTATCACCTTTCCGTCGGCATCTACCAGGTCGAATCCCAGGCGGCAGAATTGGGCACATTCCCCCCGGTTGGCACTCCGTCCGTAACAGGCCTGACTCACATAGCATTGTCCGCTATAGCTGACGCACAACGCTCCGTGTACGAAGACTTCCAGGGGAGTATCGGGGCAGGCCTGATGAATCCGGCCGATTTCGTCGAGCGAGAGTTCGCGGGCCAATACCACCTGACGGAATCCGGCTTCGGCCAGAAACTTCACTTTCTCCGGAGTCCGGTTGTCCATCTGCGTGCTGGCGTGGAGTGGAATAGGGGGGAGGTTCAAACGAGTAATCCCCATATCCTGTACAATCAAGGCATCTACACCTGTCCGATACAAATCCCATATCATCGCTTCGGTTTCCTTCAGCTCCTCGTCACGGAGAATGGTGTTGACCGTCACATAAATCCGTACCCGGTACAGATGGGCATACTTCACCAGTTCCGCGATATCCTCCAGGGAATTTCCGGCGGCGGCCCGTGCGCCGAAGCGGGGGGCACCGATATACACGGCATCGGCTCCGTGGTTGATAGCTTCGATGCCACATTCCAGATTCTTGGCCGGAGCCAACAATTCGATAGGACGTTGTTTCTTCATGAATTATTTAATCAGATTGATGTCATAAGGAGTTTCCTGATAAACGTAATAGTTCATCCAGTTGGAGAACAACAGGTTGGCTACACTCCGCCAACGCACCAACGGCCCTTTTTCCGGGTCATTGTCGCGGTAATAGTTCTTGGGCATATCGATGGGCAGACCTTTGTCCAGGTCCCGACGATATTCCGTATCGAGGGTATAGGGTGAATATTCGGAATGTCCGGTTACGTAGAACTCACGTCCGCCCCGTGCCATTACGATATGTACACCCGAATCGTCTGACTCGGAAATAATCTGAAGTTCCGGATGCTTCTCGATATCTTCCCGACGTACTTCGGTATGACGGCTATGCGGTACAAAGAACACATCATCGAATCCTCGGAAAATAGGTAACTGCTGGAATCCTTTACAAATGTGATGCTCAAAAATACCGAACATCTTTTTATCCAACGGATATTTCGGAATGCCATAATGGTGATACAATCCGGCCTGGGCAGCCCAACAGATATAGAAAGTGGAAGTGACATGAGAGCGGGTCCAGTTGAAGATATCCTGAATTTCATCCCAGTAGTTCACATCTTCGAACTCCAGGTGTTCTACGGGCGCGCCGGTAATAATCATGCCATCGTATTTCTCGTTACGCATCAATTCGAAATCACGGTAAAACGCCTTCATGTGTTCGATGGGCGTATTCTTGGAGGTATGACTCTTCAGCTTCATGAAACTCACCTCTATCTGTAGCGGGGAGTTGGACAACAGACGAATCAAGTCGGTTTCCGTCGTGATTTTCAGGGGCATCAGGTTCAGAATCACAATCTTCAACGGACGGATATCCTGTGTACTGGCCCTCGAATTGTCGATGACGAAAATATTCTCTTCCTTCAGCAAATCTATGGCAGGAAGTTTATCGGGTAAATTTAATGGCATTTCTCTCTCTTTTTTTTATATGACACGCAAAAGTACAAAAAACTTGTTCCCGTTTCTACTTTCCGGTAAAGAAAGGATGCATAAACGGAATGTTTTCATGTGCCTATATGCTATTTTTTATCAACGGACAAAAGTACAAATAAAAAGTAATATACAAAAAATCCGGTGAAGTTATTGGCTGATAAGTAATTCAGGGAGAGGAGTAAAAGAAATTCTACCCGAAAAATCCGATATATCCCTAAAAATCTTTATCGTTTCAAGATAGAATGTTATCTTTGCCTTTGTAGTATATCATTATAAACACAAGAGATACAACTTATGAAAGCATCAGCAAAAATGGAAAGCCTGTGGCAATACATCCAGTCGCTCTCACTCAGCGACCGCAACAAGAAATGGCTGGCCGAAAAACTGGTGGAAGATACGAAAGCCGATGATACGGAATATATCTCGAAAGAGGAAATCCTCGCAGGGATTGATGCGGGATTGAAAGAAGTCAAATTATGTCACGAAGGCAAATTGAAAGCTAAAACGGCCAAAGAATTTCTTGAGGAACTACAGAATGAGCAATAAAATCATTGTACAACCATCTTTTCAACGGGAAGCGAAACGGATGGCCAAACATTATCGTTCCTTCAAAGATGATTATGAATCTCTTATTCAGGAATTGGAACAAGACCCTTATCTCGGCACAGACTTAGGCGGTGGCCTGCGCAAAATACGCATGCGTATCACTCCAAGGGTAAAGGAAAGAGTGGTGGAGCTCGGGTCATTACTTTCAACGTGATTATAGCCGTAGATGAAACCGAAATCAATCTCCTCTACCTTTACGACAAATCGGAACCCTCTTCCATTACCACAAACGAAATCGAAGAACTGCTTCAAAAGAACGGCCTGAAATAACCGTAACGTCCCGCCTGTAAGACCCTTGAATCTTGCAAACGGGACGTTCCTTATTCTCTCCAACGAAGTATCCTTACAACCGGCAACGGTAAACCTCGGCCAGCAACTTCTGGTACTGGTTCTCCAGACTCATATACGCCTGAAGGTTCTGATACACATTTTCCGTTTCTACATAAAACTCGATGATGGAAAGCTGGCCTGCCACCACCGCGTCGTGCAGCATGCGAAGTGTCTCATGCATCAATGGAATATCATAGACGTCCATCGCTTCTTTCAGACGACACAATTCATTGAATTGTCCGTGCAAGGCCGCTTCACGTTGCAAGCGGGCGTCGTCCAGCGTCAGACGGGCACTGAGTGCCTGGGCACGGGCAATCTTCAGTTTCCGGTGACTCGAATAGAGCGGCAGGCTTCCCCCTATCAGGAAACCGTTGCTGCTTTCACTCATGTCCGTATTCCGGCGGTAGGCCACCTCCAGTTTCGGCAACCAGTTCTGTTTGTTCACCTGCAATACCTGCTCGGCCGCCTGAGCCTCCATGTTCGCCGCCTGAAGCTGGGCATCCGAAGCCATCACCTCATCGTACAAGGCATTGAAATCGGCCGGAGCCTCCACCCGCGGATAACGGTCGGACGCAAATTCCAGCGGACGGTTGCCGTTCAATGCCAGCAATTGTTGCAGGGCGGTGCGGTGTGCCGCCATGTTCTGGGCCACTTCGGTCTGCACGTTCATCCGTTCCATCTTGATTTTGTTCACTTCCAGGATATTCGCGTCGCCTTCCTGCAAGCGCTTCTCAAACAATACCAGCAGCTCGTCGGCATTCTTCTTGCGCTCCTCCAGCAATTCACGGGTCTGGTTGTACAGGACCAGGTCCAGACACAGATTCTTGGCCTGGAGCAACACCTCCTGACGGGCCGCGTCCCACTGGCGTTCCAGGGCCGAGCGCTGGAGTTTGCCGGCCTTTCCTCGTGCCGCATAGACGGTAGGAAAATCGAATCCTTGCTTTACCACCAGTTCAGAGCTGGTCATACCGTTTTCTCCTTTCCGGAAAAACGGACTATATTCTACACTCGGGTCTTCCAGACTGTTCTGCATCTTGATTTCCAGTCCGGCGGCCTCCAGTTCCTGCTGGCGGGCCTGCAGTTCCACATTGTTCTGTGCTACGGATTGCAGAATCTCTTCTATTTGCTGGGCCTGTACGGACGATGCGCAACACATCAGTCCGAGGCCCCATATCAGGTATCGTTTCATACGTTATGCTTTATTCGGTAATTCGTTATCGGTTATCTCTTTCCGGTGCATCCATTCATACACAATCGGGATGACGAAAGCGTTCAGGAACGTGGAAGTCAACAACCCTCCCAAGATGACTTTCGCCATCGGACTCTGGATTTCATTGCCAGGAAGGTCTCCACGCAAGGCCAGGGGTATCAGAGCCAGTGCCGATGAAAGTGCCGTCATCAGAATCGGATTCAGACGGTCGAGCGAGCCTTGCACGATGCTCTGGCGGACTCCCATGCCTTGCTCCTCACGCAACAGGTTGTAGTGGCTGATGAGCAGCATGCCGTTACGGGTGGCGATCCCGAACAGGGAGATGAATCCGATGATGGCCGGTATGCTGACCTCGCCCGAAGTGAGCAGCAGGGCAAAGACCCCTCCAATCAGGGCCAACGGCAGGTTCAGCAGAATGACACCGCTCTGGGCTACATGGTGGAATTGCATATAAAGCAACAGGAAGATGACCACGATGCTCATCAGCGACGTGAGCAACAACGTGTTGCTGGCCGCCTGCTCGCTCTCGAACTGCCCGCCGTATTCCACGTGATACCCTTCGGGCAACTGGATGTTGCGGTCCACACGTTCCTGGATGTCGTTGACTACGCTCCGCAGGTCACGTCCGCTTGTATTGGCCGAAATCACAATCTTCCGTTTCACGTTCTCCCGGTTGACCGTGTTCGGTCCCATGGCGGACACCACGTCGGCTACGTTCAGCAACGGCACCTTGTTCCCTTCGGCGTCGTCTATCATCAGGTCCTTGATACGGTCCATCGAGCCCCGGTTATCCTCGCTCGAACGGACCACCAGATTGAACGCCTTTCCTTGTTCGTAGACCTGCGATACCACCTCGCCGGCCATGTTCACCTGCACGAACTCGTTGAATTGCGGCAGGGAGATGCCGTATTTGGCCAGCATTTCCCGTTTCGGGACAATCTTCAGCTCCGGACGTTCAATCTGTTGTTCCACGTTCAGGTCGGCGATACCTTCCACATCGGCTATCGCGTCCTTTATCTGGTTTCCGAGGGTGAACATCCGGTTCAGGTCATCGCCGAACAACTTGATGGCGATACTGGCCTGCGTACCGCTCAGCATGGCATCGATACGGTGGCTGATGGGCTGGCCGATTTCGATGTTGGCTCCGGTAATGACCGAAAGTTTCTGGCGTACCTCGGCCAGCAATTCGGCGTGAGAGCGGTCCTTCAACTCGAAAGGCGCTTCAATTTCCGATACATTCACGCCCAGCGCATGCTCGTCCAGTTCCGCACGTCCTGTCTTGCGGGCCACGGTCTGGATTTCGGGGATGGAAAGCAACAGCTCTTCGGCCTGGCGCCCGATTTTATCGGATTCCTCTAGAGAAATGCCCGGCAGGGAGCTGATGTTGATGGTAAACGAACCCTCGTTGAACGAAGGCAGGAAGCTGTGTCCCAAGGTGAAGAAACACCCTACGGCCACCACAAACAGGGCAAAGGTACTGCCCAATACCCAACGCTTGTGCGACAAGGCCCATCCCAACGCCTTCTCGTAATGCTTCTTCAGCCATACGGCCACGAAGGCCTCCTTCGGCAGACCTTCTTTCCGGTAGTTCCGTCCCAACAGGTAGCTACAGAGTACCGGAGTCAATGTCAGGGCCACTACGGTAGAGGCGAACAGGGAAACGATGAAGGCGATGCCCAGCGGAACCAGCATACGCCCTTCCATACCGCTCAAGAAAAACAACGGTACGAAGCTGACTACAATAATCAAGGTGGAATTCAGAATCGGCATACGCACCTCGCGCGAAGCGTTGAACACCACTTCACGGACGGGCTTTCGGCTACCTTCCGGCAACATGCGGTTCTCGCGCAAGTGTTTCCACACATTCTCCACATCGACGATGGCATCGTCTACCAGCGAACCGATGGCAATGGCCATACCTCCCAGACTCATGGTGTTGATACTCAAACCCATGTAATGAAGTACCAGAATAGCTACTACGAGCGAAAGTGGCAAGGTAACCAAAGAAATAAGCGTAGTACGTGTATTGGCCAGGAAAAGGAACAATACGATTACCACAAAGAGCGCTCCTTCATACAAGGAAGTCTGCACATTGCTGATGGAGCTTTCGATGAAGCGGGATTGGCGGAAAATGTCTGTAGAGACATGTACATCGGGCGGAAGATTCTTCTGAAGGTCTTTCAACGCTGCCTCCAGACGCTCTGTCAGTTCGATGGTACCCGTATTCGGTTGTTTGGTAACGGTGACCAGCACCGCCGGTTTCCCTTTTTCGGAAGCCAATCCCAGCCTCGGTTGCTGGGCACCGATTTTCACGTCGGCAATGTCTTCCAGTACTACCGGTACTCCGTTCACCCGTTTGATGACCGCCCGGCTCATTTCACGTACATCGTTGGTAGAAAGTACGCCACGCACAATGTATTCGTTACCGTATTCATAAATCACTCCACCGTTGGTATTCTGGTTCATGTTGCGGGTAACTTCCATAACTTCGCCCAGTGTCACACCGTAGTGTTTCATGCGTTCGGGATGCAGCAATACCTGATATTCTTTGATGTCGCCTCCCAGAACGGCCACTTGCGCTACGCCGCCGGTAGAGAGCAGGCGCGGACGGATGGTCCAGTCGGCCAAGGTACGTAAATCAAGCATGGAAGTACTGTCGGCCGTCAAGCCTACAATCAGCAACTCACCCAGGATGGACGATTGCGGTCCCAGCGTAGGATTTCCTACATTGTCTGGCAGGTCTTCGCCCACGGTAGCCAGTTTCTCGGATACAATCTGGCGGGCCAGATAGATGTCCGTATCCCAATCGAATTCCACCCACACGACGGAGAAACCCGTGGTGGAAGAAGAACGTACCCTGCGCACATGCGTGGCTCCGTTCACCGCGGTCTCGATGGGGAAAGTCACCAGTTGCTCCACTTCTTCGGCGGCCATACCGTTGGCCTCGGTCATGACCACTACCGTAGGAGCATTCAAGTCGGGAAACACGTCCACTTCCGTATGGAAAGCGGTATAGGTTCCCCCTATCAACAACAGGACCGAAGCTACCAATACAAGCAGACGGTTCTGCAAAGAGAATCGTATGATTTTATTCAACATAGCTCAAAAGAATAAAGAAGTGGATTAATGTTGATGGGTATGCGCCGGGATAGCGTTGCTGGCAGAAGCCAGTTTCACATGGACGGCTCCCTGGGTGACGACTTTCTCGCCTCCCTTCAGGCCGGACAGGATCTCCACACGGCTACCGTCCGAAGCCCCCAGCTTCACTTCCTGCTTCCGGTAGCAATCGGCGTCCAGTTGCAGGTAAACGAAGTTCAGCCCCTGCTCTTCGGTAATGGCCGACCAGGGCAGGCTGATGACGCCGGTACGTGGGGTTCCCAGCAGATAGACCTCTACAAAAGACCCCGGCACCATGTCGCCGCAATTATCGAATTCGAAGACTACCGGCAGGTAGAACGAAGTGTCGCCTGAGGTCTTTCCGTAAGAAAGCAACCGGCCCTTCAGTTGTTCCAGTTCGTATACCCGGTTGTCATACGGGGTCTTGAAGTTGGCCGAAGTTACCTGCTTTAGCGCCGAGTAATAGCGTTCGGACACCTCTGCCTTCAGCTGGAGACGGCGGTTCTGGGTGATACTCATCAGCGGTTGCCCCACACTCACGTAGTCGCCCTCCTTCACCAGGCAATTCTTCAGGTATCCGCCCATCGGAGCGGTCACCGCCGTTCCCTTGCCGGCGCCGCCGGGTGTCAGGGCCTCGTAAGCTATCCGCGCGTTCTCGTACGCTTCGCGGATGGCATTGAATTCCTTTTGCGATACAATCTGGCGGTCCACCAGCTTGGCGGCACGTTCATACTCTTCCTTGGCCGCACGATAGGCGATTTCGGCTTTCCGGGCAGGGTCGCCTTCCTGCAGGTGTTCGCCGGTCAGATAAACCAGGGCGGTTCCTTTCCCTACCTGCATCCCTTCCGTCAGCTTCCGTGCGAAAGATACCACTCCGGAAGCGGTGGCCACCACCGTAGCGTCGTCGCCCTGAGCCGCCAGAATCTGTCCGCTCACCGGAATCACCTGGCGGAACGGAGCCGGATTGACCGTTTCGGCCACCACCCCGGCGGCCTTCGCCTTGGCGGCCGGCAGGCTGATTTCATCGGAATGTCCGGCCGGTTCATTTCCGTGTTCATGTTCATCGTGTCCGTGCGGTGCTTCCGCTTCGTGGTCGTGACCTTCTGCCTCATGGTCGTGATTGTGTCCGGCGTGGCTGTTACAAGAGCCTAGTATAAACAGCAACAAGGCTCCTCCTATAAAAAATTTCTTCATGGTTGATAATAAAAGTTTTCCTTCGTGACAAAATTAATGAACTAACCCTGCAACCAGGTTTCTTTCATCCGATGCCCGACGGCATTCGTAACCTGGTTGTTTTTCAAGAGCGAAGGAAAACAGGAGGCGCACGAAGCCCCCATGCAGCCATCCACTGACGGCTGTGCAGCTTTTCTATATAAATGGAATCAGAATTACCGATTCGAATAACGCCTGTCTGAAAATATTCCAGCAGACTCAACATCGGATAAATCAGAAAAGAAAAGGTAAAATCAGGAGAAACATCGGAACGCGAGAGTTGCTGATGACCGAATGCGAAATGGGTGGCGCACGAAATCGTACACTCGTGATTATCTGTATTGGGGGAATGTGTACAATGCCCCTCGCAGGAAGCATCGGACGTACAGGTACACCAATCAGACTTCAGACACAGACGTTCCGCATGATGGTGATGGGGAAAAACCGCTACGGCCAACATCAGGATGCTGGCTACCAACAAGCAGTATGTCTGAAAGATACGTCCCAATTCCGTTTCGTTTTAATTTCCGCAAAGATAGGACATATCGGACAAACCGACAAAAGAATCGGGAAAAACAGACACAAAAAAACTCCGGAACCGGTGGAAACTCTCTGATGTAGAAAGATTTTCACCGGCATCCGGAGCCAGCTTATTTTGCTTCGCAAAGAAAAATTCTATTCTTCCTGTAGCGCCCGGCTACGGTCGTCAGGTCCTATCGGGTGAATCACCTTCTCCAGTTTCAGGTCGAATATCAGCGTAGAGTATGCCGGAATGGAAGTCTTGCTTTGTGAGCCATAGCCCAAATTGGCCGGGATATACAGACGGACCCGCATACCTTCTTTCATTTGTTGCAAAGCCGTTACCCAACCGACAATCAGTCCGTCGGTCAGACCGTTGGTCGTTGTAGCCTGTAAGGCGAACGTCGTCGGTTCATGCACCTCTGTATCCAGGTCGCCCGTATAGCTTTGGTCGAAGACTTCACCGTTGATAAGTTCTCCCCGGTAATAGACCGATACGCTATCCGTAAACAGAGGAGCGATACCGCCTTCCTCCGCCGGTTCCAGCACTTCCATATAGACATACTGGTTCACGTCAAAGTCTCCCCCCAGGCTAGTCCCCTGATTCTGGGACTGAAGCTTGTAGTTCAACACGCGTTCCCAGTTTCCGGAAGCGTTGGTAGTAGCTACGGCCGCTATCGAATCGATGTAATGCTCGTTGCGTGCCTGCCAGTTTTCATACGGGTCGGCCGTGGGCGTGTCTTCCGCGCAGGAGCTGAACCCGACAGAGAAAGTGAGCAGGAGGGCAACCAGCCAAAGAATCTGTTTACTCATATATTATTACTGCAATGTTTTCAGCAGACTGGTAATGCTTACCTTGTCGGCAATGATGTTATTCAACTCTGAGATAGCCACACGTTCCTGTTCCATGGTGTCACGGTTACGCAGGGTTACACAGTTGTCTTCCAAGGTCTGGTGGTCGATGGTGATACAGTACGGAGTACCGATGGCATCCTGACGGCGGTAACGCTTACCGATAGAATCCTTCTCATCGTACTGGCAATGGAAGTGGAACTTCAGGTCGTCCATGATTTCGCGGGCCTTTTCAGGCAGACCGTCTTTCTTCACCAGCGGCATGACAGCCAGTTTCACCGGAGCCAGGGCAGCAGGAAGTTTCAGTACCACACGGGTTTCGCCGTTCTCCAGGGTTTCTTCGTGGTAAGCGGCGCTCATGACGCTCAGGAACATACGGTCTACACCGATAGAAGTCTCGATGACGTACGGCGTGTAGCTTTCGTTGATTTCCGGGTCGAAGTACTTGATGCTCTTGCCGGAATATTTCTCGTGCTGGCTCAGGTCGAAGTTGGTACGGCTATGGATACCTTCCACTTCCTTGAATCCGAACGGCATCAGGAATTCGATGTCGGTAGCGGCGTTGGCGTAGTGAGCCAGTTTCTCGTGGTCGTGGAAACGGTAGTGGTCATCGCCGAAGCCCAGTGCCTTGTGCCATTTCAGACGGGTCTCTTTCCATTTCTGGAACCATTCGAGCTCCGTACCCGGTTTTACGAAGAACTGCATTTCCATCTGTTCGAACTCACGCATACGGAAGATGAACTGGCGGGCAACGATTTCGTTACGGAATGCCTTACCTATCTGGGCGATACCGAAAGGCACCTTCATACGGCCGGTCTTCTGTACGTTCAGGTAGTTCACGAAGATACCCTGAGCGGTTTCCGGACGGAGGTATACCTTCATGGAACCTTCCGAAGTAGAACCCATTTCCGTAGAGAACATCAGGTTGAACTGACGGACTTCGGTCCAGTTCTTGGTACCCGAAATCGGGCAGACAATTTCTTCGTCCAGGATGATCTGACGGAGTTCGTTCAGGTCCGGACCGGCGTTCATGGCTTTCGAGTAGCGTTCGTGCAACGCGTCACGCTTAGCCTGGTGTTCCAGTACACGGGCGTTGGTGCTACGGAACTGAGCCTCGTCGAAGGCGTCGCCGAATTTCTTGGCGGCCTTGGCTACTTCCTTATTGATTTTTTCGTCGTACTTGGCAATCTGGTCTTCAATCAGTACATCGGCACGGTAGCGTTTCTTCGAGTCACGGTTGTCAATCAACGGGTCGTTGAACGCGTCTACGTGTCCGGAAGCCTTCCAGATGGTAGGGTGCATGAAGATAGCCGAGTCGATGCCTACGATGTTCTCGTGCAGGAGCACCATGCTCTGCCACCAGTACTGTTTGATATTGTTTTTCAGTTCCACACCCATCTGTCCGTAATCGTATACGGCACCCAGTCCGTCATAGATTTCACTTGACGGGAATACAAAACCATACTCTTTACAGTGTGAAACAAGTTTCTTGAAAACGTCTTCTTGTGCCATTTTTCTAGTTATTTGTTGGATTTTTTGTTGTTATCTACCTTCTATAATAGGGCACAAAGATACAGCTTTATCCCTAAAAAAGAACGATTGGTCTATTAATTTATCTTATGTATTCGCCGCATTTCTCCGAAATCGTGCCTGAAAAGAGAGCGACGGGCGTCTTTCCGTGCCGGTCCTTCTGTAAAATTTGATTAAAGTTCGGAACGCTTCCCCCCCGGCATTGGAATATTTTCTGTAATTTCACGCCGATTTTTGAATATCCCACTAATCTTCAACGTAATGAACCAATCCGGCACAGATAAATACACCCTTATGACTACCATGCCGGTACCCCGCCTCATCTGCTCGCTGGCGGTACCGACCATCATCAGCATGCTCGTCACCTCGTTCTACGTCATGGCCGACACCTATTTCGTAGGTCAGATCAACACCCAGTCTACGGCCGCCGTAGGTATCTCCTTCTCCGTCATGGCCATCATCCAGGCCATCGGGTTCTTCTTCGGACACGGATCCGGAAATTTCATTTCCCGGCGGCTGGGAGCCCGCGATTACGAGAGTGCCGAGAAGATGGCTTCTACCGGATTCTTCTGCGCCTTTATCTGCGGCGTATTCATCACCACACTGGGGCTGCTCTTCCTGACCCCCATCTGCCAGTTGCTGGGGTCTACCGAAACCATCCTCCCCTACGCCGAATCCTACCTGGGAATCGTGCTGTTGGGAGCGCCGTTCATGACCTCTTCGCTGGTACTGAACAACCAGATGCGTTTCCAGGGGAATGCCGTATATGCCATGATCGGCATCACCATAGGCGCCGTACTGAATATCGGGCTCGACCCGTTGCTGATTTTCGTCTTCGACATGGGTATCGCCGGAGCCGCCTGGTCTACCCTTGTCAGCCAGATATGCAGCTTCCTGGTGCTGATTCTGATGGATCGCAAGGGAGAGAATATCCGCATCCATTACCGGAACTTTACCCCCAAGCCTGCTTTCCTGAAGGAAATCGTCTACGGCGGAAGTCCTTCCATCTTCCGGCAGGGACTGGCCAGTGTGGCCACTATCCTGCTGAACGTATCGGCCGGAGCCTACGGCGACGCGGCCATCGCGGGCATGTCCATCGTTACCCGTATCTGCATGTTTATCAATTCCTTCGTTATCGGTTTCGGACAGGGGTTCCAGCCCGTTTGCGGATTCAATTACGGTGCCAGGCTCTACAAGCGGGTACGTGCCGGATTTTTCTTCTGCATCAAACTGGGGGTGGTCTTTCTGGCCATTTGTTCCATCGTGGGCTACATCTACGCGCCCGAAGTCGTGTCGTGGTTCCGCGATGACATCCACGTCATCGAGACCGGTACACGGGCCTTGCGGTGGCAGCTCATCACGCTTCCTTTGGGTGTATGGGTCATCCTGTGCAACATGATGTTGCAGACCATCCGCAAGCCGGTACGTGCGGTCATCCTTTCTTCTGCCCGTCAGGGCCTTTTCTTCATTCCCCTCATCCTGATTCTCCCGGTTTACCTGGGGCTTCAGGGCGTAGAGATGTGTCAAGCCGTGTCCGACCTCTGCTCGTTCCTGCTGGCCATCCCGCTCACCATCCCTGTGCTGAACGAGATGAAAAGGCAAGGATAAGAAACGGAGGGGGCCTCAAAAACGAACGGACGTTTGCTTAAAAACGAACGGACGTGTGGATGAAAACATGCTCATGTTTTGTTCGAAACGAACGTTCGTTTTTTGGGTACGACTTATCAGCCCAATTCTATTCATTTTACATAAGTAAAATATGTAAGACACAAGAAGCCGAAGACATTTTTAAAATAGGTATTTATACGGGTTTATTTCTGAAAAAAATAGATTCACGCAGATTTTTCTTATCTTTGCCTGTTGTTTTTCCACTTAAACCCTATCTATGAGCGAAGATACATTTGACAAAGACGAACATACGATCCCTGAAAAAGAAGAACATTCTGACTATAAGCCGGTCGACCAGAAAGACGAGGCGGTGAAGCACCAACTGAGCGGTATGTACCAGAACTGGTTTCTGGACTACGCTTCGTACGTTATCCTGGAACGTGCCGTGCCCCACATCAACGACGGTCTGAAACCGGTACAACGACGCATCCTGCACTCCATGAAACGGCTGGACGACGGACGCTACAACAAGGTGGCCAACATCGTGGGGCATACCATGCAGTTCCACCCGCACGGCGACGCGTCCATCGGCGACGCGCTGGTACAGCTGGGACAGAAGGACCTGCTCATCGATTGCCAGGGGAACTGGGGAAACATCCTGACGGGCGACAGCGCGGCGGCTCCCCGTTACATCGAAGCCCGTCTGTCTAAATTCGCCCTCGACGTGGTGTTCAATCCGAAAACCACCGAATGGCAGGCTTCCTACGACGGCCGCAACAAGGAACCGGTCACGCTTCCGGTGAAATTCCCGCTGCTGCTGGCACAGGGAGTGGAGGGTATCGCCGTGGGACTCTCCTCGAAGATTCTGCCGCATAACTTCAACGAGCTGTGCGACGCCGCCATCGCTTACCTGCACGGCGAGCCGTTCCAGCTCTATCCGGATTTCCAGACCGGAGGCTCCATCGACGTGTCACGCTACAACGACGGCGAACGGGGCGGCGTGGTACGGGTGCGTGCCAAGATTTCGAAGATTGACAACAAGACGCTTTGCATCAGCGAAATACCTTACGGAAAAACGACTTCTTCGCTGATAGACTCTATCCTGAAGGCCATCGAAAAGGGAAAAATCAAGGTGCGGAAGGTGGACGACAACACGGCCGGAAAAGTGGAGATTCTGGTGCATCTGGCACCGGGAACCTCGTCGGACAAGACGCTGGACGCCCTCTATGCCTTTACGGATTGCGAGGTGAACATCTCGCCCAACTGCTGTGTCATCGACAACAAGAAGCCGCATTTCCTCTCGGTGAGCGCGGTACTGAAGAAGTCGGTCGACAATACCCTGGGGCTGCTCCGCCAGGAACTGAACATCCAGCGCGGCGAGGCCCTGGAGACCCTGCACTTCGCCTCGCTGGAGAAGATATTCATCGAAGAACGCATCTACAAGGACAAGGAATTCGAACAGGCCGAGAACATGGATGCCGCCTGCGAGCACATCGACGAACGGCTCACTCCCTTCTACCCGCAATTCGTACGCGAGGTGACGAAGGAGGACATCCTGAAGCTGATGGAAATCAAGATGGCACGCATCCTGAAGTTCAACAAGGACAAGGCCGACGAGTTCATCGCCAGGCTGAAGGCGGAAATCGCCGAGATAGACGACCACCTGGCCCACATCACGGAATATACCATCGACTGGTACCGGAAGCTGAAGGAGAAGTACGGAAAGAACTTCCCCCGACGGACCGAGATACGCAGCTTCGATACCATCGTGGCCACAAAGGTGGCCGAAGCCAACGAGAAGCTGTACATCAACCGCGAGGAGGGTTTCATCGGTACGGGCCTGAAGAAGGACGAGTATGTGTGCAACTGCTCGGACATCGACGATGTCATCATCTTCTACAAGGACGGCAAGTACAAGATTGTCCGCATCAGCGACAAGCTGTTCGTGGGCAAGAACATCCTGTACGTGAACGTGTTCAAGAAGAACGACAAACGCACCATCTACAACGTCATCTACCGCGACGGGAAGGAAGGCTTCCATTACATCAAGCGCTTCAACGTCACCTCGATGATACGCGACCGGGAATACGACGTGACCCAGGGGAACCCGGGCTCGAAAATCGTGTACTTCACCGCCAACCCGAACGGCGAGGCGGAAGTCATCAAGGTGACCCTCCGACCGAACCCGCGCATCAAGAAGCTGGTGTTCGAGAAGGACTTCAGCTCCATCAACATCAAGGGACGCCAGTCCATGGGAAACCTGCTGACGAAATTCGACGTGCATAAAATCAGCCTGAAACAACGCGGAGGCTCTACCCTGGGCGGACGGAAGGTGTGGTTCGACCACGATGTGCTGCGCCTGAACTACGACGGACGGGGCCAGTACCTGGGCGAGTTCCAGAGCGACGACACCATCCTGATAGTCCACAAGAACGGCGAGTTCTACACCACGGACTTCGACCTGAACAACCACTACGACACCGATATACAGATTATCGAGAAGTTCGATGCCGACAAGGTCTGGACCGCCGCCCTGTACGACGCCGACCAGCAGAACTATCCGTACCTGAAACGCTTCACGTTCGAGAATTCCGCCAAGCGGCAGAATTACCTGGGCGAGAACAAGCACAACCGGCTGATTCTGCTCTCCTGCCAGGTATATGCCCGGCTGCAGGTCGTATTCGGCGGGCACGACAGTTTCCGCGAGCCGCTCATCGTCGAGGCGAGTGACTTCATCGGCGTGAAGAGCTTCAAGGCGAAGGGAAAGCGTCTGACTACCTTCCAGGTGGACCGGATAGAGGAACTGGAACCGGTACGGATGCCGGAGCCTGTAGCCGAAGAAGCCGAGGAGGTGACCGAAGAGACCGACAACGGAACCGAAAACCCGGAAGAAGAAGACGGACAAATGAAACTGTTCTGATATGCGACATACCCTTTTACTTATATGGCTGCTACTGGTTACGTCCCTGCACGCACAGACCCGGCAGGACAGCCTGTACGCCTCGGCGGTTCCCGCATCGGGAGCCGGTACGGAAAGCCCCGAAGGGCGGTACATCCTGCGGAGCACCCTGTTCGGCGCGGGATTCAACAACGTGCTGGAGACGTATCTTACCCCACTGGAATACAAGGGACCCGAACTGAGGTTCATGCACGAAGGGATGCGCATGACCCGGCTGATGGACGGGAAGGTATCGGGCCAACACCTCCTGCAGGTGATGGCCTCGAAGACCCGGAACCCGGCCCGGAACGGTGAGATGTACACGGGCATGGTTTCGTGGAGCTACGCCCTTCACTATCAGTTCGCTCTCCGTGAAAACCTGAAGCTGCTGGCGGGCCCCTACATCGACCTGAACGGAGGCGTGGTCTACAACCGCCGCAACTCCAACAACCCGGCTCAGGCCAAGGCCTACGGAAACATCGGCGCCTCGGGGATGCTCATCTACAAGTTCCACCTGGGCAACTATCCGATGACCGTACGCTACCAGGCCAATCTGCCGTTGCTGGGAGCCATGTTCTCGCCGGAGTTCGGAGAGTCTTATTACGAGCTGTTTGTCCTGAAGAACGGTGGACAACACGTAAAATTCACTTCGGTGCATAACCAGCCCTCACTCCAGCAGCTGGTGACGCTGGACTTTCCGGTCTCGCGCGCCATCCTGCGCGTCGGCTACCTGTGCGCCATCCGCCAGGCGAAGGTCAATCATCTGAAAAGCCACCTGTATTCGCACGATTTCCTCATCGGATTCGTGCGGAACCTGTACCTGTTCCGGGAGAAAAGACAGGTCAGTATGCCCGAAAAACAGACTCCATTCTAAAGCCTTATGAAACGATTGAAATTCTTTCTTCTTATCCTGATGTGCGGCCTGTGCGGCATTTCCTGCATCCGCGAAGAGGTGTCCGGCAACAGCCCGGAAGCCAACTTCGAATCGTTGTGGCGCATCATCGACCAACAATACTGTTTCCTGGACTACAAGCAGGAGGTGTACGGCCTGGACTGGGACGAGGTGCACGAGCGGTACGCCAAACGCATCGATCCGGACATGTCGTCGGAGGCCCTGTTCGAGGTCCTCTCGGACATGGTGAACGAGCTTCGTGACGGTCACGTGAACCTGAGCAGCTCGATGGCCACCTCGCAATACCGGGAATGGTTCGACAGCTACCCGCACAACTTCAGCGACAGCATCCAGAGCAATTACCTGGGAAAAGATTATACCATCTCTTCCGGCCTGACGTACCAGATACTGGAAAACAACATCGGCTACATCTATTGCTCCAGCTTCTCCAACGGCATCGGCGACGGGAACCTGGACCAGACCCTGAACCGGCTGGCCATCTGCGACGGACTGATCATCGACGTGCGCGACAACGGAGGCGGAAACCTTACTACGGCCCAACGGCTGGCCGGCCGTTTCACGAACGAAAAGGTGCTGGTGGGCTACATGACGCACAAGACCGGCCCCGGACACAACGATTTCTCCGACCCGGCTCCGGTCTACCTGGAGTCTTCTACGGGCATCCGGTGGCAGAAGAAGGCGGTGGTGCTGACCAATCGCCGCTCGTTCAGCGCCACGAACGATTTCGTGAACTGTATGCGCCAGCTTCCCCTGGTCACCATCGTGGGCGACAAGACCGGAGGAGGTTCGGGCCTCCCGTTCAGCTCGGAAATTCCGAACGGCTGGTCCATCCGTTTCTCGGCCAGCCCCATGTACGATACGGACATGAACCAGCTGGAGTTCGGCATCGACCCGGACATCAAGGTGGATATGACGAGCGAGGACATGCAACGGGGTAAAGACACGATGATAGAAAAGGCTTGCGAAATCTTGAAGAATTGAGCGAAGCCTTAAAGAATTGAGCGCAATATTTGGTGGTTTCAAAAACTTGTCCTATCTTTGTACCCGCTAAAGGAAAACAATTCCTTTCTGCGCCTGTGGCGTAATTGGTAGCCGCGCCAGACTTAGGATCTGGTGTCGTGAGACGTGTAGGTTCGAGTCCTATCAGGCGCACGCAAAAAAAGCTAATCGCTTACCGAGAAGTAAGAGGTTAGCTTTTTTATCGTTGTAGGGACGCACGGCTCGTGCGTCCGGCCACATCCACGCCGGCTACATTTAGAAAATCAAAGGTTCTGTGATACAAATACGTTTGTAACAAATGTATCAAGTGGTGTTTTTGCGGTATTTCAGGTGGTGTTTTTGCGGTAAAGTCGACTCCTTAAAAGAAACGGACGCACGAGCCGTGCGTCCCTACATGAGTTTACAGACCCCAAAGCCCCGGCAGGCATACTTGCCGGAGAATCATCCCCATCAATTCCCCCGGTAGGTGGAATAACCGTAGGGTGAGAGCGTGATAGGAACATGATAATGCGCATTGTCCTTTATCTGAAAAACGACCTCGATGAACGGATAGAAAGAGTCCTGTCCCTGTGCTTCGAAATAAGGTCCTACCTGATACGTCAGCTTATAGATTCCCGGATGACCTTCGGGAGTAGCTTCCAGAAAATCTTTCACCCGTCCGTTCTCATCGGTCTTGCGCTCCTCTATCACGCTCCATCGGCCCGAAGTATCCTGTCTGCTCAAACTAATAGTTACCCCTGGAGCCGGTTTTCCGGTATGAATGTCCAGTATGTGGCTGGACAACTGATAACTCTTGTCTTGCGCTATTCCTGTCAAAGAAAAGAAAGTGAAGAATAGCAGGAAAATAAAATTCTTCTTCATAACAATTGACTTTTAAAATTTGTATCGATTACAAAGATAAAAGAATTTCTTGTCTTTTGACACGTGGCATGAACGAAGCATCTTATTTTACATTTTATTAAGAAGCCCTTCACCGCACAATCGACCGATACACCTCGCCGGCCACCTCGATGGGGTCGCCTTCCGCTTGTGCCGGATAGGCGTTATGCTGTAATGTCCAAGGTTCCTCCAACGCATAGAAATCGATTTCGGCGGAAGGTTTTCCTTCCAGGCGGGCGGCCAGTTCATCGAACCAGGTTTTCCAACGCAGGTAATAGAAATCGCGGAGCAGTCCGTTCCATTCCTTGTGGGCATAGTCGCGCAATCCGCCCTCATCGGCGGCTATGCGGTTGCCCCACGTAGTGACCTGTACACGGGCGTTCCACTCATACAGGTCTTTCTCCGCCTCCGTCTGTCCGAGGGCGCGCGCCATGCCAATCCAGCGGCCGACCTTGAACTCCGGACGGGTGGCCAACAACCTGTCCTGACACAAAATCAAATCGAGGAAACGGGAAGAAGCCTCCCGGAACAGCTCCCTGTCGCCGGAGCGGAAGGCACTGATGACCACCGGGTAGACCAGACGGCCCTTCTCGGCCACCGCCTGCCGCACGATGTCCACCAGGTCGTATTCGAAATTATCGTTTCCACGGAAGGATTCGGCAGGCTCCAGCATCAGCCCGGCGGCCTTGATGACATCCTCCGGCCGGTAATAATCCGACATCTCCGACCAACTGGAGACCTGATAGGTATGGAAGGAAGGACGGGCACAGAAGACCGATTCGTGGGTGCCCTGCTGCACCGACGATGCCGGACAATTGTAGATGGAATTGCTCAGCATCTGCCAGGCCTGCTGAACCTTTTCGTCCGATTTCCCGTAACGGGCCTTGACGTAGCCGGCCAGCCACTCGTCCTTGGAGAACCGTTCCGCACGCCAAGGGAGTTCGCACAGGAGTTCGTACATCACGGGATTGTTTTCGATACCTTCCATCGTCATGCCTACCCCCTTCAGCCTTTCACCGAAGGGGCTTTCCTTGGCCTTGTAGAATGCATGGATGACGTGGGCCATCTTGCCATGCAGACCGACGTTTCCCCCGTAGTTCAGCAACATGCAATACAGCCAGTCGTGCGGTCCGAAACCTTCTTTGCGGTACCAGGTGGAGGACGCGTCGCCCCACTGGGGACGGCTCTCGGAAAACAAGTCGAGCACCACCACATCGCCAGCCGGCAAGTCCTTGATCATGTCCGGCCGCGGATTGGCTCCCCACGCCTGAACCACCCAGGCCGAACGGGGATTGGCCCGCTTCATGGCCTTCCAGATGGCCTGTCCAGCCAGATTCAGGTCCACGCCGGCGGTACTTCCCCCTTCGTGGAACGGGTCCATGCTGTAATAATCCGCCTTGCCGTACAGGCGGGTCAGCTCCTTGTAATACAAACGGGCGATACGTTCAAAGTTCGGGTCGGTAGGTTGCAGGAAAGCCGGACGGTTATAGCCGCACCAGATGCCCGGGTCGGCCACATCCAGCCCCAGTTTCTCCTTCGCGTTGTGCGGTACCATGCCCGAGTAACCCGGCAATACGGGATGGATGCCGTACTCGCGCATCCGCTTCAGGATACGTTTCTGAAGCTTTTCCTGATGGGCATACCAACTTTCCGGATTCGGTCCTCCCCATCCTTCCAGGTTGTTCATCAGCCACCATGCCTGAAAAGCCGGCCCGGCAATGAAATCGCCGACTTCCTTTTCGGTATAGCCCAAATCCAGCAAGACATTCCTCCAGGCCACATCTGTCCCGACCATCGCCAGGGGCAGGTTGATGCCGTGCAAGGCCATCCAGTCGATTTCCTGTTCCCAGCGGTCCCAGTCCCAGAAAGCCATGCTATAGGAGAAGGTGCAATAATTGAGGTCATACCGGTAGGGAAGCGTGGTTTCGTGGCGTTCCTTGCGGGTTATTTTCGGCAAGACATCCGGCAAATCCGCCCGCATGTTGTTCCAGGACAGATGGATGCCCGCATAATATTTCAGGTACCAGTTGATGCCGGTAGCGATACTCACGTAATTGTTTCCTCGGACCACGACCTTGTCACCCTGCTGGTCCAGCTCGAAGAAGTCATGCTCCGCTTTCCGAAGCTCAATCCGGAACCTGGACGAGGCTCCCGGGTCTATCCGTTCCAGCAATCCCGTTATCGGCGAAGCGCACAGGCATCCGACGAACAGGCAACAACCGATCAGTAATGCGATTCTTTTCATGTAGAGTTTTCTTTAAGGTTACCCTGCAAAAGTACAACTTGTCCGTTAAAATCCGGCATTATCGTCCGATTTAGTTGTTCCGCCGGCCAGACTTCGCGTACAAAAACCCGGACACTGTTGGAAATATCGGCGGGAATGCCTTCTTTTGCAACCGGAAACCAAGGTATTTTCAACCCACCCAAAGAAATCAAAAGACATGAAAGACACGAACCGTATCGTATGGGCGGATTTTCTTCGCCTGATTGCTATCCTGATGGTTATCTGCATCCATTGCGCCGACCCCTTCAACGTTTCACCCGAAGCCCGCTCGAATCTGGAATACAATTTCTGGGGAAGCATCTACGGAGCGTTCCTGCGTCCGTGCGTCCCCCTGTTTGTCATGCTGACCGGTATGCTCCTGCTCCCCGTGCGCGAGGAAACTGGCCCCTTCTACAAGAAAAGGATGATGCGCGTACTGGTACCCTTCGTCGTCTGGTCTTTCCTGTACACCATTTTCCCGTGGCTGACCGGCCTTGTCGGGCTGGACAGCTCCATCCTCACCAGAATGTTCGCCTACGCCGGCGAATCCCCTTCGCAAAGCCTGGGCGATAGCCTGCACAACCTGTGGATGATTCCCTTCAACTTCCATACGTACACCGTCCACTTGTGGTACATCTACATGTTGCTGGGCCTGTACCTGTACTTGCCGTTCTTCTCTGCCTGGGTGAAACAGGCCTCGAAGAAACAGATCCGGATTTTCCTGGGCTTGTGGTGCATTACGCTATTCCTGCCTTATTGCCGGGAATTCCTCTCCGAGAACCTCGGCGGCACGTGTGCCTGGAACGATTTCGGAATCCTCTATTATTTCTCCGGCTTCTGCGGCTACCTGCTTCTGGGTTCATACCTGAAAGATACCGGCAACCGACTCTCGGCGGGAAAGACCATCGGCCTCTCCATCATCCTGTTCGCCGTCGGCTATGCCGTCACTTATGACGGGTTCCGCGAAATGACCGCCCGGCCGGATGCCACCGAACGCCAGGTAGAACTTTTCTTCCTGTACTGCTCGCCCAATGTGATGATGATGACCGTAGCGGTCTGGCTTCTGGCACAGAAGGTGAAGATAACATCGGCTTTCCTTGTCCGTGCCCTGGCCAACCTGACCCGGTGCGGATTGGGTATCTACCTGATTCACTACTTCCTGGTGGGTACCGGTTATCTGGTGGTGGACAATCTGGGTTTGCCTGTACCGTTACGGGTTCCTGTCACGGCCCTGCTGGTATTCACGGTGGCCTGGGGCCTTGTAGCGGGATGCTACAGGGCTTTCCCGAGAGCCGCCAGGTGGGTGATGGGGTAATCCGGGTGTCCGGGCCCGGTGCTGGCGGTAAATTTACATTTATAAACCATTGTCTTTACTGACCCTAATTCTTACCTTCATGTTTCATGAACGAAAGAATGTTACAATTTCTCGCTATTTGGTGAAAAAAAATAGCGGAAATAAGTTTGTTTGTAGAAAAATGTTCTTATATTTGCCACGCTATAAAATTACACGATATGACAATTTTCAACATCCATATCACAACCATGGGGATGGGGCGTTTCTTGACCGCCACCTCTTTCTTCTCAGGGACTACCCCTCGGGGGTAAGGATTGTATATTGGTGTTTCTACGTGATACACGCTTACGGACGTAAGCATTTATTTCTATCTTATTATTTATTCTGATTTTTTTCCGGCTTTTTCTTCCTCACCGGGGAGCGGAAAGTGTAAAATAATTGTGTATACCTATGAAAGTATTGAAATTCGGTGGAACGTCTGTAGGTTCCGTCAACAGCATGTCGAGTGTGAAAAAGATTGTTGAGGCAATTGATGAAAAGGTGATTGTGGTCGTTTCCGCATTGGGGGGAATTACGGACAAGTTGATTAATACCTCGAAGATGGCTACGGCGGGCGATTCGGCTTACGAAAAGGAAATGAAGGAAATCGTCAATCGCCACATCGAAATGGTCTATACGGTGATACCGGCCGGGAAACAACGTGAAATCCTGTTGGACCAAGTGAACGAACTCCTGAGCGAGCTGAAGGATATCTTCCAGGGCATCTACCTGATTCGTGACTTGTCGCCGAAGACCTCCGCTACCATCGTAAGCTACGGCGAACGCCTTTCGTCCATCATCGTCACCGCCCTGATCAAGAATGCCCAGTGGTTCGACTCACGTACTTTCATCAAGACCGAAAAGAAGCATAACAGACATATCCTGGATTCGGAACTGACCACCCAGCTGGTGAAGGAAGCTTTCAGGGAACTTCCGCAGGTGTCGGTGGTGCCCGGATTCATTTCCAGCGACAAGAATACCGGTGAGATTACGAACCTGGGCCGGGGAGGTTCCGATTATACCGCTTCCATCATTGCGGCCGCGCTGGAAGCCGATATCCTTGAAATCTGGACCGATGTGGACGGCTTCATGACGGCCGACCCGCGCGTCATCAGTACGGCTTATCCGATAACGGAATTGAGCTACGTGGAGGCGATGGAGCTCTGTAACTTCGGCGCGAAGGTGGTTTATCCGCCGACTATCTATCCGGTGTGCCACAAGAATATTCCGATTCTCATCAAGAATACGTTCAATCCGGACGCTCCGGGAACCATCATCAAGCAGGAGGCCGACCATTTCTCGAAGGCCATCAAGGGTATCTCGTCCATCAACGATACGTGTCTGATTACCATGACCGGTCTGGGCATGGTGGGTGTCATCGGAGTGGACCACCGTCTGTTCCGTGCGCTGGCCGAGAACGGCATCAGCGTGTTCCTGGTTTCGCAGGCTTCTTCCGAGAACTCCATTTCCATCGGTGTACGAAACGGAGAGGCCGAACTGGCATGCTCCCTGCTGAACGAGGAATTCGCCAAGGAAATCGAAATGGGTGAAATCAGCCCGATGAAGGTGGAAGGCGGACTGGCTACCGTAGCGATTGTAGGCGAGAACATGAAACATACGCCGGGTATCGCCGGGAAGCTGTTCGGTACGTTGGGACGGAACGGTATCAATGTCATCGCATGCGCACAGGGAGCTTCAGAGACCAACATCTCGTTTGTGGTAGACGGCGCTTCGCTCCGCAAGACCCTGAACGTGATTCACGACTCCTTTTTTCTTTCGGAATATCAGGTGCTGAATCTTTTCGTCTGCGGTATCGGAACCGTAGGCCATAGCCTGTTGGAGCAGATTCACGGCCAGCAGGAACGCTTGAAGAAGGAACGCGGACTGAAGCTGAGAGTCGTAGGCATCGCCAACGGACATCAGGCGTACTTCTGCCGCCAGGGCATCGATTTGGCGAACTTCCGCCAGGAACTGGACGAGAAGGGGGTACCGTCGTGCACCCAGTTGCTACACGACGAGGTCATCGGTATGAACATCTTCAATTCGGTGTTTGTGGATTGTACCGCAAGCCCGGAAATCGCCGGCCTGTACAAGGACTTCCTGAAGCACAACATTTCGGTGGTGGCCGCCAATAAGATAGCCGCCTCTTCGGATTATGAAATCTATGCGGAACTGAAGCAGATAGCCCGCCAGCGTGGGGTGAAATTCCTCTTCGAGACGAACGTAGGTGCCGGACTTCCGGTCATCAATACCATCAACGACCTGATAAACAGCGGTGATAAGATTCTGAAGATTGAAGCGGTGCTGAGCGGTACGTTGAATTACATCTTCAATACCTTGAGCGCGGAAGTCCCGTTGAGCGAAACCATCCGCAGAGCCAAGGAGGAAGGCTATTCCGAGCCGGACCCGCGCATCGACCTGAGCGGAAAGGACGTCATCCGGAAACTGGTCATCCTGGCCCGTGAAGCCGGTTACCGCCTGAACCAGGAAGACGTGGTGAAACACCTGTTCATTCCGGATGAATTCTTCGAAGGTACCCTGGACGATTTCTGGACCAAGATTCCGCAACTGGATGCCGATTTCGAGAAACAACGCCAGAAACTGGAGGCCGAAGACAAACGCTGGCGTTTCGTGGCCAAGCTGGAAGACGGCAAGGGAACGGTCTCCCTGCAGGAAGTGGGGCACGACCATCCGTTCTATACCCTGGAAGGAAGTAACAATATAATTCTGCTGACAACTGAACGATATAACGAATACCCGATGCTGATTCAGGGATACGGTGCCGGTGCCGGTGTGACCGCGGCCGGTGTGTTCGCTGACATCATGAGCATCGCTAACATTTAGGATTATGAAACATCTGATTATTTTGGGGGACGGTATGGCCGACTGGAAAGTACCGTCTTTGGGAAACAAGACTTTGCTGCAATACGCACATACACCTTATATGGACAAGCTGGCCAGCCTGGGACGTACCGGTATGCTCAAGACCGTGGCCGACGGCTTCCATCCGGGAAGCGAGGTGGCCAACATGTCCGTCATGGGATATGACCTGCCGAAAGTATACGAGGGGCGGGGAGTACTGGAAGCTGCTAGCATCGGTGTCGACCTGGAACCGGGTGACATGGCCATGCGTTGTAACATCATCTGTGTGGAAGGAGAGACGCTGAAGAACCACTCGGCCGGTCACATCACGACCGAAGAAGCCGATGTGCTGATCAAGTTCCTGGACGAAAAGCTGGGGAACGACCGGATTCATTTCTATACCGGTGTCCAGTACCGCCACCTGTTGGTGATAAAGGGAGGCGACAAGCGCGTGGCCTGTGTCCCTCCGCACGACATCCCGTTGCAACCCTTCCGGCCGAACCTGGTGAAACCGCTCTGTCCGGAGGCACAGGAAACGGCCGACCTGTTGAACGGTCTGATTCTGAAATCACAGGAATTGCTGGCCGGTCACCCGTTGAACCTGAAGCGGATGGCCGAAGGAAAAGACCCTGCCAACAGCATCTGGCCGTGGAGCCCGGGGTATCGTCCGAAGATGGAGCCGCTTTCACAGAAGTATCCGGCTATCCGGAAAGGCTCGGTCATTACGGCGGTCGACCTGATTCGAGGTATCGGACGCTACGCGGGCTTGCGTTGCATCGATGTAGAAGGAGCTACCGGCCTGTATACAACCAACTATGAAGGAAAGGCGCAGGCGGCCATCGATGCCTTGAAGACCGACGATTTCGTATACCTCCACATCGAGGCAAGTGACGAGGCCGGCCATGAAGGCGATGTAGACCTGAAGCTGAAGACCATCGAATACCTGGACGGCCGGGCACTGGGACCCATTTATGAAGCCGTGAAGGACTGGGAGGAACCGGTGGCCATCGCTGTCCTGCCGGACCATCCGACACCTTGCGAGCTACGTACACATACCAATACTCCCGTGCCGTTCCTGATCTATTATCCTGGCATTGTTCCGGATTCCGTACAGACATACGACGAGGAATCCTGCCAACAGGGCGCTTACGGCATGATGGAGAAGGATGAGTTTATGAATCTGTTTATGAATCTTTAAGTTGACGAATATGAAATACTATAGCACAAACAAACGGGCTTCCGACGCTACGCTGGAGGAAGCCGTAGTGAAAGGTCTGGCGGCTGACAAGGGCCTTTACATGCCTTATCAGATAAAGCCGCTCCCCCAGTCTTTTTACGATGAGATAGAACATCTTTCCTTCCAGGAAATCGCTTACCGGGTGGCGGATGCCTTCTTCGGCGAAGACGTGCCTGCCGATACCCTGAAGCAGATTGTATACGACACGTTGAGCTTCGATGTCCCTGCCGTAAAGGTGAAGGAAAACATCTATTCACTGGAGCTGTTCCACGGACCTACCCTGGCCTTCAAGGATGTAGGCGGACGTTTCATGGCCCGTCTGTTGGGGTATTTCATCCGCAAGGAAGGAAAGAAGCAGGTGAATGTGCTGGTGGCTACTTCGGGCGATACGGGTAGTGCCGTAGCCAACGGTTTCCTGGGTGTGGAAGGTATCCATGTATATGTCCTGTATCCGAAAGGAAAGGTGAGCGAGATTCAGGAAAAGCAGTTCACTACATTGGGACGGAACATCACCGCCATCGAAGTGGACGGCACGTTCGATGATTGCCAGGCGCTGGTGAAGAACGCCTTCATGGACGAGGAGTTGAACGCCCACATGCAATTGACTTCGGCCAACTCCATCAATGTGGCCCGTTTCCTGCCGCAGGCTTTCTACTATTTCTATGCATACGCCCAGATGAAGCGCCGGAACCTGGCCGATAACCTGGTGGTTTGTGTACCGAGCGGTAACTTCGGTAACATTACGGCCGGCCTGTTCGGTAAACGGATGGGATTGCCGGTGAAGCGTTTTATCGCGGCCAATAACCGGAACGATATCTTCTACCAGTACCTGAAGACCGGCCAGTATAATCCGCGTCCTTCCATCGCTACCATCGCGAATGCCATGGATGTGGGCGACCCGAGCAACTTCGCCCGTGTGCTCGATTTGTACGGGGGCAGCCATGACGCCATTGCCGCTGAAATCAGCGGAGCCACCTATACCGATGAACAGATCCGCGAAACGGTCCGTCAGGTATACGATGAAACCGGTTACCTGCTCGACCCGCACGGTGCCTGCGGCTACCGGGCTTTGGCCGAAGGACTGGCTCCGGACGAAGTCGGTGTATTCCTGGAAACTGCCCATCCGGCCAAGTTCCTCCAGACGGTGGAAGGCATCATCGGCCGTAAGGTGGAAATACCCGAAAAGCTTCAGGCTTTCATGCGCGGAACCAAGCAGAGTATTCCGATGAGCAAGGATTTTGCATCGTTCAAGGAATATCTGATGAATGAATAAGTGACGAAGAATAATGGGGCCTGGAAGAATTGTCCGGGCCCATTTACCGAAAAACACCGGTTCCTGGTTGGAGCCGGTGTTTCTTTATTCTTTGGGGAATGTCCTGACGGAAAGGTAATCCGTCGGAACGGGAATTGTCAGGGAAGCTGCAATTTCAATTTGACAAACTGCTTGATGAAGTCGATTGTTCCTTCGATGCCCAATACCGATGAGTCGATGCACAAGTGATACGTGGCGGCGGCTCCCCAGGTCTTGTAGCTGTAGTAGTTGTAATAGGTGGAGCGTTTCTTGTCGGCTTTCTCCATCAGCTCTTCCGCTTTCTCGGCGGTGATGTGATGCAGGCGCATCAGGCGTTCGATACGGGCCTCGGGGGAAGCGGAAACAAAGACGTTGCAGCACCGGGGATGGTCGCGCAGGATATAGTCGGCGCACCGTCCTACGAAGAGGCAGGATTGTTGTTCGGCCAGCTGGCGGATGACATCGCTCTGTATCTTGAACAACGAGTCGTTGCTCAGGTAAGAATTATATGGGTAGGCACCTTCCGTAATGAACGGGAAACGCGAGCCGAAGAGACCGCCCAGCAGGCTCTGGGAAGCTTTCTCGTCCGCCTTTTCAAAAAATTCCTTGCAGAGGCCGCTTTCTTTGGAGGCCAGGTTGATGAGTTCCTTGTCGTAGAAAGCGATTCCTAATTCTTTTGCCAGTTTTTCACCGATTTCTTTTCCGCCGCTTCCTAACTGGCGGCCAAGATTGATTACATAGTGCTCGTTCATATCGTTGTCCTTTGTTACTCCTTGACAAATATACAATTTTTTTATATTGTTCCCAGTTGTAGGAACTTTTTTCTGCCGAATTTATTGCTTATCGATAGTCAGGCCCTGTTCGATGGCATGACGCTTGAAGGTCTGGAACTGCTTGTAGAGCATGATGGCCGCAATGATGCTGGCCGCCGCGTCGGAGATAGGCATGCTGAGCCATACTCCTTTGGCATCCCAGAGCATCGGAAGGATAATCAGGCAAGGAATCAGAATCAGTACTTGGCGGCTCAGTGACAGGATGATGGCCTTCCGTGCCATTCCGATACTCTGGAAGAAGTTCGAGGTGACCATCTGGAAACCGATGATGGGGAAGAACATCACGACAATCCGAAGTCCCTGGGCGGAGATGTTGATCAGGGTTTCATCGTTGGTGAAGGCGGAAACGGCCAGTTTGGGCATGAGCTCGCCGACCAGGAATCCGGTGGTGGTGATGAGGGTGGCCGCGATGACCGTCAGTTTCATGACCTGGTTCACCCGGTGGTATTGCTTGGCTCCGAAGTTGTATCCGGCGATGGGTTGCATGCCTTGGTTCAAGCCCATGACAATCATGACGAAAAGGAAAGAGATACGGTTCACGATACCGAAGGCACCGATGGCCAAATCGCCGTCATACAGCTTCAATCCCTTGTTGATGAGGATGACAATGAAGCAGGACGCTACGTTCATGAAGAAAGGGGCCAGACCGATGCCGATGATGTTTTCCACCAGGACCCGTTTCAGCCGGTAGATGCCCCGGTGAAAGTGTAGCACCTCGTTTTTGTTGCAGAATATCTTGAACAACCAGATGAGCGACAGGATTTGTGCCAGGATGGTGGCGATGGCGGCTCCGCGGATTCCCCAACCGAAACCGTAGATGAAGACAGGGTCGAGTATCGTGTTGACCACTACCGTGAAGATGGTGGCCAGCATGGCTTTCTGGGGATGGCCGGCCGAGCGGAGTACGGAGTTGAGCCCGAGGTACATGTGGGTGACTACGTTACCCAACAGGATGGTGACCATATAGTCGCGGGCATAGGGGAGGGTAGCCTCGCTGGCGCCGAAGAAGTAAAGGATGGGGTCGAGAAAAGCCAGTGTGACGATGGTGAACACGATACCGATAAGGAGGTTCAGTACGACTACGTTTCCCAGAATCTTGTGGGCGGTATCGTAGTCCTTCTGTCCCAGTTTGACCGAAATCAGTGTGGAGGCACCTACACCGACCAGCGACCCGAACGCGGCGGCCAGGTTCATCAAGGGGAAGGTGACGGCCAGTCCGGAGATGGCCAAGGGACCTACACCGTGACCGATGAAGATGCTGTCTACCATGTTATAAAGGGAAGAGGCCGTCATGGCGATGATGGCTGGAACCGCGTATTGTGCCAGTAGTTTTCCGATACGTTCAGTCCCTAGTTCGTTGATTGTTCCATTTTGCGACATAAAACTCTTTTTATTGCTAAGTGGTTGATATAAAAGTAACTCTCTATTTTAGTCGGTGCAAAGGTACGGAAAATACGGTAAACCTGTGGGAAAGGAAAGGTAAAACTTGTCAAAAACAGGATGGATAAATGTCGTTTTCTTTGGATGTTTTTTAGGAATGCGGACGGAGAAAATTTCAGGAATACGAGAAAAGCCGTCGACTCGAATCGGTCAGCGGCTTTTCCGGTAGTATTGGAGACCAATGGTTCTTGTATCAGAAGATGCTCCAGGCCACGGTCAGACCGGCCATGACGATGGCCACCATGCTCATCAGTTTGATGAGGATGTTCAGGCTCGGGCCGGAGGCGTCTTTGAACGGGTCGCCCACGGTATCGCCTACAACGGTCGCCTTGTGTACGTCACTTCCTTTTCCGCCGAAGTTGCCTTCTTCCACGTACTTCTTGGCATTGTCCCACGCTCCGCCGGAGTTGGCCATGAAGATAGCCAGCACGAAACCGCTACTCAGGCCACCTATCAGCAATCCCAATACACCGGGTACACCGAAGACGATGCCGGTCAGGATAGGAGCGATGATGGCGATGAGCGAAGGTACCACCATCTCACGTTGGGCACCCTTGGTGGAGATGGCTACGCAACGGGCGTAATCGGGTTCCGTTTCGCCGGTCAGGATTCCCTTGATTTCGCGGAACTGGCGGCGTACCTCGTCTACCATGTGGGCGGCGGCACGTCCTACGGCATTCATGGTCAGACCGCAGAACAGGAAGGCCATCATGGAGCCGATGAACATGCCCGACAAGACCTTCGGATTCATCAGCGTAACGTCATAGTAGTGCATGAAATCGAAGAACGTCGCGTCCTGCAAGGGGACGGAGGTCCCGCCTACCGTGATTTCGGTCGTGCCGATGCGGGTGAGACCGATACGGATTTCTTCGATGTATGAAGCCAGCAACGCCAAACCGGTCAGGGCGGCCGAGCCGATGGCGAATCCCTTGCCGGTAGCGGCGGTGGTATTTCCCAAGGAATCGAGGGCATCGGTACGTTTACGCACTTCGGCACCCAGGCCCGACATCTCGGCATTACCGCCGGCGTTGTCGGCTATCGGACCGTAAGCGTCGGTGGCAAGGGTGATACCCAGGGTAGAAAGCATACCTACCGCCGCGATGCCGATGCCGTAAAGGCCGAGGCCTACGTTACTGAAATCGAAGCCCGAGGCAAACAGGTAAGAGGCGATGATACCTACTACCACGGCAATGACCGGGATGGCGGTGGAAAGCATTCCCAGACCGATACCGGAAATGATGACGGTGGCCGGACCGGTCTTTCCGCTTTCACTCAGCTTTTGGGTGGGCCTGTAGGATTGGGAGGTGTAATATTCCGTGGAACGTCCGATGACGATACCCACCAGCAGACCGACGACAACCGAGCAGGAAATCCACATCCAATTGTCGAGCTTCAATACCCAAAGAATGAAGAAAGTAGCTATGACAATCAGCACCGAACTGAGATTGGTTCCGAAGCCCAGGGCCCCGAGCAGGTCTTTCATGGTCGCGTTTTCTTTGGTACGTACGGCAAAGATTCCGATGATGGAGAGCAGGATACCTACGGCCGCAATCAGCATCGGGGCAATCACCGCCTTGTATTGCATGAGGGTATCACCGCTATGGATAAAAGCGGCGGCTCCGAGGGCGGCGGTGGCCAGGATGGAACCGCAATAGCTTTCGTACAGGTCGGCACCCATACCGGCTACATCGCCTACGTTATCGCCTACATTGTCGGCGATGGTGGCAGGGTTGCGCGGGTCGTCTTCCGGAATACCGGCTTCTACCTTACCTACCAGGTCGGCTCCTACATCGGCGGCTTTCGTATAGATACCTCCACCGACACGGGCGAACAGGGCTTGCGTAGAGGCACCCATACCGAAGGTCAGCATGGTCGTGGTGATGACGCAGAGTTTGTGGGTCGGGGTCAGTGTGTCCGCCGGAATCACGGCATTCAGCAACAGATACCAGAAGGAAATGTCGAGCAATCCGAGTCCGACCACTACCAGTCCCATGACCGCTCCGCTACGGAAAGCGATGCGCAGACCGCTGTTCAACGAGGCGCGTGCGGCATTGGCGGTACGTGCGGAAGCATAGGTAGCGGTCTTCATGCCCAGGAATCCGGAAAGTCCGGAGAAGAATCCGCCGGTCAGGAAGGCTACCGGTACCCAATGGTTCTGTACATCGAAGCCGTAGGCCATGATGGAGAACAGGATTACCAGTCCGAGGAAGACCATCCCGACGATTTTGTATTGCTGTTTCAGGTAAGACATGGCGCCTTTGCGTACGGCGGCGGCAATCTTCATCATTTGAGGAGTTCCTTCGCTCTCTTTCATCATCTGGCGGTGGAAGTGCCAGGCAAAACCGAGGGCCAGGATAGAAGCGACGGGTATAACCCAGAATAGCAATTGGTCCATAGCGTGTATAAATTTAAGGTTTGGTTTTAGAATTGTTCCGGCTGACAGGGTTTGGATACTGGTCCGGGCGGATTCCCGGCAGGCTGCTGATGGGGTTCCGCCCGGAAATAAGGTTTGCTGGGCGCGTCACTTGCGTCCGGCCGTAAAGAATTTCCAGACCAGTGCGCTACAGGCGGCTCCCAGGAACGGAGCGACAATGAACAACCACAGCTGTGAAAGGGCTTGTCCGCCTTCTACCAGTGCCGGGCCGATGCTACGGGCCGGATTGACGGAAGTGCCTGTAATGGGGATGCAGACGATGTGAATCAGGACCAGTGTCAGACCGATGGCGAGTCCTGCCAGATTTCCGGCACCGCCCTTTTCGTCGGTAGCCCCCAGAACTACCAGGACGAAGATGAAGGTGAAGACGGCTTCGGCAATGAAGGCCTGGGCGGTTTCTCCCATGTCGAAGGTATTCGACCCTGTGGTGGTAGGACCGTCAAATCCGCCCGTCGAAACCAGTAGGGCGAGGATGAATGAGCCTAGCAAGGCACCTATCACCTGGAAAAGCATGTACATCGAGGCGTCCTTGTTGCTCATCCGTCCCGACATCCACACCCCCAGGGTGATGGCCGGGTTGATGTGGCATCCCGAAATGCTTCCAATGGTATAGGCCATGGCCACAACGGATAGTCCGAAAGCCAAGGCAACTCCCAGGGTTCCTACTCCGGCGCCTACCGTTCCGGCCATGCTTCCGGCAAATACGGCGCTACCGCATCCCATCAAGACAAGCACCATGGTGCCTATCATTTCTGCCAAATACTTTCTCATACGCTTCGATATTTAGAGTTAGACAATCAGCTGTAGGAAAAGATGTCTCTAAAATACGAAAATTCTTCGGAAAACGGGTGGCGCAGGGAGGTTTTAACATTTGCTTTGCCGGTCGCGAAGTCTTCTTGGTCCTTGGGGATAGAGGGGTGTTTCCCCGCTTTTTTCGAACGTGGAGACGTGTCCGTCAAAACAAACGTTCGTTTCAGGCAAGATGTCCGTTCGTCTTGAGTAAAACGTCCGTTCGTCTTGCACCAGATGTCCGTTCGTTTTCCGTTCGGTTCCAATCATCGGTGGCCTGTCACGTGATTCGGCTGAAATTCGGTATCGTAACGTCTTTTATCGGCCGAAAAATCGTATCTTTGCACCCGCTTAATCATTGTGAAAAGAAGAAACATGTGTAGAAAGATTGTGCTGTTGCTCGGTATGCTGGCCTGTACGTTGCTGGTTCCGGCTCAGGAGAGTTACAAATTCAGGGTACAACTGACTGATAAGAACCCTACCGTTTATTCATTGGACCGCCCGGAGGAATTCCTGTCCGAAAAGGCTTTGCAAAGACGTGAAAGACAAGGATTGGGTGTCGATTCTACCGACTTGCCGGTCTGCAAGGAATACATTGCCCGCCTGGTACAGTTGGGAGGAAAACTGGTAACATCCAGTAAATGGAACAATACCGTAGTGATGGAAGTGCCCAGCGAAGGAATAGCTCAGTCGTTTCTGGACCTGCCTTTTGTGCGTGCCGTCAAGCGGGTATGGGTTTCGCCCGATACGGTTTTTCCGCGTACGGAAAACCGGAAGAAAGAGGTGAAGAACGAGTGGAAGAAAATGGACGATTATTACGGTGTCAGCGCACAGCAGGTGAAAATCCATCACGGCGATAGCCTGCATCAGGCGGGATTCCGTGGTCAAGGGATGGAGATAGCCGTCATCGACGCCGGTTTCTACAATGCCGATGTCATCAAATATTTCAAGTCGGTTGCGGTGCGTGGAATCCGTGACTTTGTAAATCCGGAATCGGATATCTACGGAGAACATTATCACGGCTTGAAGGTGCTCTCCTGTATGGCGGCCAATGCCCCTCATGTGATGGTCGGTACGGCTCCCGAGGCGGCTTACTGGCTCTTGCGGAGCGAGGACAACGATACAGAGCAGCCGGTGGAGGAAGATTACTGGGCGGCCGCCATCGAGTTTGCCGATAGTGTGGGAGTCGATGTGGTCAATACGTCGTTGGGATATTATGAATTCGATGACCCGCTTTGCAACTATACTTACCGGGATTTGGACGGAAAGACTTCGCTGATGTCGGCGTCGGCTTCGCGTGCGGCAGACAAAGGTATCCTGGTGGTCTGCAGTGCCGGAAACTCAGGTATTGACCGCTGGAAGAAGATTACTCCGCCTGCCGATGCCTTCAATGTGCTGACGGTGGGAGCGGTCGACCAGTTCGGGCTGAATGCCGATTTTTCTTCGGTAGGAAATACAACGGACGGCCGGGTGAAGCCGGATATCATGGCCGTGGGGGTACGTTCCAGCGTGTCTGGTGAGGACGGGAATGTATCGTATGCCAACGGAACTTCGTTCGCTTCGCCTACGTTCTGCGGATTGGTCACCTGTTTGTGGCAGGCCTGTCCGTGGCTGACCGTGAAGCAATTGATTGATGTGGTCCGCCGTTCGGGCGATCGGGCCGATTATCCGGATAATGTCTACGGATATGGTATTCCGGACGTCTGGAAGGCCTATAAGCTGGCACTGGCACTCAAACCTGAAGCAGATGGAAACCAATAACCGTTCCCTGTCGCTGGTAGAACTGAATGCGTTGGTGCGCCGGAGCATCCGTACTTGTCTGCCCGATGAGTATTGGGTACAGGCCGAACTGAGCGATGTGCGCAGCAACTATTCGGGACATTGCTACCTGGAATTCGTACAGAAGGATACCAAAAGCAATGCCTTGGTGGCCAAGGCGCGGGGAATCATCTGGAGCAATGTGTATCAGTTGCTGAAACCTTATTTCGAACGTGAAACCGGACAGGCTTTCGTCTCAGGCATCAAGGTGCTGGTAAAAGTTACCGTCGATTTTCATGAACTCTACGGGTATTCCTTGACGGTAGTCGATATCGACCCTTCGTATACCTTGGGGGATATGGTGCGACGGCGGAAAGAGATTCTCCGCCGGTTGGAGGCCGACGGTATCCTGACGATGAACAAGGAGCTGGAACTTCCGGAGTTGCTTCAACGTATCGCCGTCATTTCTTCGGCTACGGCCGCCGGTTACGGCGATTTCTGTAACCAGTTGGCACACAATGCTTTCGGATTTGTCTTCTATCCGAAACTTTTTCCGGCGGTGATGCAGGGAGATCAGGTGGAGATATCCATCATCGCTGCCCTTGACAAGATTTATGCCTCCGGTATCGACTGGGATGCGGTAGTCATCATCCGTGGGGGAGGGGCTACTTCCGACCTCTCGGGATTTGATACTTACGACCTGGCCGCTCATTGTGCCCAGTTCCCTCTTCCGATAATTACCGGTATCGGTCATGAACGGGATGATACGGTTCTCGATTTGATATCGCATACCCGGGTGAAGACTCCTACGGCGGCTGCCGAGTTCCTGATAAATCATCAGCGGCAGACGGCGGAGCATCTGGAAGCGTTGGCCCTGTTCTTTGCGGAAAGTCTGCCCGACCGGATTCGCCGGGAGAAAGAACGGTTGGAACGATGTGTGTCGCGCATTCCTTCGCAGGTTCAGATGAGGCTTCAACGTGAAACCTTCAGGCAGGAACGTTTGGGCAAGCGGATGGAAATGGCCTGGCAGACCCGTCTGGTACGTGAACAGTACCGGCTACAGGTAGAGAAACGGCTGATGTCGGCGGCCGGGAGAAGGTTGGAACAGGAACAGCATCGGTTACAACTGCTGGAACAACGTGTACAGGCGGCTTCGCCCGAAGTGCTGTTGAAGCGGGGGTACAGCCTTACGCTGAAAGACGGGAAGGCGGTGACCGACATCGCCCAGCTACAGGCGGGGGATGAAGTGGAGACCCGGCTGGCAAAGGGGACCTTCCGAAGTAAAGTATTATAATTAAAGGTAAGAATAAAGAATATGGCAGCAACCAAAGAAACCTATTCCGAGGCCATGAAACGCCTGGAAGCGATCGTATCACGGATTGAAAGTAATGAGCTCGACATCGACCAGTTGGGAAGTCAGCTTCAGGAAGCGCAGAAACTCATCAAGTTCTGCCGGGAGAAACTTTATAAGGCCGATGAGGAAATCAAGAAGATGCTGGAGGAGGGTAAGACTCCGGAAGAAAAATAAATCTGCAACAAAAGTATGGGCTCTCCGTATAATTATTGGAAAAAATAAGCGTTAAAATTTGATTTTGTAAATTAAAGCAGTACTTTTGCCCTTGTAATACTAGGAAATAAACATAACACAATACAATATGAAAGAAATTGATTGGTCTAATCTGTCATTCGGCTATATGCGGACAGATTACAATGTACGTTGTTATTATCGGGATGGAAAATGGGGTGAAATGGAATTATGCTCAGAAGAAACCCTGAATATCCACATGGCAGCTACTTGTCTGCATTACGGACAGGAAGCTTTCGAAGGTTTGAAGGCTTACCGTGGCAAGGACGGTAAAATCCGTATCTTCCGTCTGGAAGCCAACGCAGAACGTCTGCAAAGTACTTGTGACGGTATCTTGATGCCGAAATTCCCTACAGAATTGTTCCGTGAAGCAGTTACTAAGGTAGTGAAGGCCAATGAACGCTTCATTCCTCCCTACGAAAGCGGTGCATCGCTGTATATCCGTCCGTTGTTGATCGGTACAGGCGCACAGGTAGGTGTACATCCGGCCAACGAATATTTGTTCGTAGTCTTTGTAACACCGGTAGGTCCTTATTTCAAGGGTGGTTTCGCTACCAATCCGTATGTCATCATCCGCCAGTTTGACCGTGCGGCTCCGCTGGGAACCGGTACTTATAAGGTAGGTGGAAACTATGCTGCCAGTCTGCGTGCCAACAAGATGGCTCACGATGCTGGTTATGCCAGTGAATTCTACCTGGATGCCAAAGAGAAGAAATACATCGACGAATGTGGCGCTGCCAACTTCTTCGGTATCAAGAACAATACATACATCACACCGTTGTCTACTTCTATCTTGCCATCCATCACCAACAAGAGCCTGATGCAGTTGGCCGAAGATATGGGTATGAAGGTAGAACGTCGTCCGATTCCGGAAGAGGAACTGGCTACGTTCGAAGAAGCCGGTGCTTGCGGTACTGCTGCCGTAATCAGTCCGATTGAACGGATTGACGATTTGGAAAACAATAAGTCGTATGTCATTTCCAAGGACGGTAAGCCGGGTCCGATCAGCGAAAAGCTGTATAACAAATTGCGTGCTATCCAGTATGGTGACGAGGCTGACCCGTACGGCTGGGTAACTGTACTTGATTGATAATCTCGAATGGTAATAAATGAAAGTCATTTGTCGCTTTGTGAGAACAGAGGGACAAATGACTTTTTCTTTTTTGCCTGTTCCGTAAAAAACAGCTAACTTTGCCGCCACGTAGTAATCCATAAAAACAAGCATGGGAAAAGGAAAGTTAGCGAAATTTGCAGATATGGCGGAATACCCGCACGTGTTCGAATATCCGTATTCGGTAGTAGACGATGTACCGTTCGACATGAAGGGACGTTGGAAACAGGATTTTTTCGGAAATGATAATCCGATTGTGCTGGAGTTGGGATGCGGACGGGGTGAATATACGGTAGGATTGGGCCGTCGTTATACCGACAAGAATTTCATCGGAGTAGACATCAAAGGGGCCCGTATGTGGACCGGTGCAACCGAAGCCTTGAACGAAGGGCTGAAGAATGTTGCGTTCCTGCGTACGAACATCGAAATCATTGACCGTTTCTTCGCACCGGGCGAAGTGGACGAAATCTGGCTGACTTTCTCGGACCCGCAGATGAAGAAGGCGACGAAGCGGTTGACTTCAACCTATTTCATGAACCGTTACCGGAAGTTCCTGGTGCCCGACGGGCTGATTCATCTGAAGACGGACAGTAACTTCATGTTTACCTATACGAAAAGTATGGTGGAAGCCAATCATCTGCCGGTAGAATTCATGACGGACGACCTGTATCATTCGGGCATGGACGATGATATCTTGAGTATCCGTACTTATTACGAGCAGCAGTGGTTGGACCGTGGACTGAACATCAAATACCTGAAGTTCCGTTTGCCGCAGGAAGGTGAACTGGTGGAGCCCGACGTGGAAATCGAACTCGATGATTACCGGAGTTATAACCGCAGCAAACGGAGCGGACTGAAAACAAGCAAATAAATCAAACGATTGTTGATATGACATTATATCCGAAATTGATTCTTGACGCACTGGCAACCGTGCGTTATCCGGGAAACGGAAAGAATCTGGTAGAAGCCGAAATGATTGCCGACAACCTTCGTATCGATGGTATGAAGGTAAGTTTCTCCATCATCTTTGAAAAGCCGACCGACCCGTTCATGAAATCGGTCATCCGTGCGGCAGAAACAGCTATCCATACGTATGTTTCGAAAGAGGTGGAAGTGACGATTGCTACGGAAAGCCGTCAGGCTGCACGTCCGGAGCCTGGAAAATTGTTGCCGCAGGTAAAGAATGTGATTGCCGTATCCTCCGGTAAGGGTGGGGTAGGTAAATCGACGATAGCCGCCAATCTGGCTGTAGCCTTGGCGAAGCTGGGCTACAAGGTTGGTTTGCTGGATGCCGATATTTTCGGTCCGTCTGTTCCGAAAATGTTCCAGGTGGAAGATGCCCGTCCGTATGCCGAAGAAGTGGAGGGTCGTGACTTGATTGTTCCGATTGAAAAATATGGCATCGAACTGTTGTCTATCGGTTTCTTTGTTGACCCGGACCAGGCTACCTTGTGGCGTGGCGGTATGGCCAGCAATGCTTTGAAACAGCTGGTAGGTGATGCCAAATGGGGTGAACTGGATTATTTCATCCTCGATACTCCTCCGGGAACCAGCGACATTCACTTGACGCTGCTGCAGACATTGGCCATTACCGGGGCGGTGATTGTCAGTACGCCACAGGAAGTTGCGCTGGCTGATGCACGGAAAGGTATCAACATGTATATGAACGATAAGGTGAATGTGCCTATCCTGGGATTGGTAGAGAACATGTCTTGGTTTACACCGGCCGAATTGCCGGAGAACAAGTATTACCTGTTCGGAAAAGAGGGTACCAAACGTCTGGCAGAGGAGTTGAATGTACCGTTGTTGGGTCAGATTCCTATTGTGCAGAGTATTTGTGAAAACGGTGATAAGGGTACGCCGGCCGCACTTGATGAAAACAGCCTGACTGGTATGGCCTTTATCGAGCTGGCACGCAACGTAGTGGCACAGACCGAGAAACGGAATGCGGAACTGGCTCCTACAGAGATTGTCCATACCCATAAATAAAATTGTCGGATTGATCGGGGAGATCCCCGAAGACAATTGATGGCCTTCTGAAGAAGTTGTTTACCGTGGCAATTCTTCAGAAGGCTTTTTTAGTCTTCTTGGAAATCGAAGGACAGTTGTACCCATTCCGGTGAGTTCGGTAAGATGAGGGAGTCTGTATCTTTCGGGTTTGAGACAGACAATCCTATCAGGCGGATGGGGTGGTGGGTGTAGTCGACGTCTTTCAATAGCTTTTTGGCCAAGGGAAGTATTTCCTTCAAGGTGGTCAGTGGCCGGGAAATACTTTGGCTACGTGTTATTTGGGTGAAGTCGCCGAATTTTATCTTCAAGGTAAGCGTCGTTCCCTTGAACTGTTTCCGTGCCAGGCGCTCTACCAGTTCGCAGGCTACATGGTATAACTCGATGATGACAGAAGAAGACAGTGAGATGTCTTTTTCCAGTGTGTGTTCGCAACCTATGGATTTCCGGATGCGCACGGCTTCTACCGGACGGTTGTCTATGCCACGGGCAAAATCGTAATAGAGAGAACCGATTTTTCCGAATTGTCGGGTCAGCATTTCCATGGAGCATTGCCGTAAGGTTTCCCCGTTGTATATTCCCAACTGATGCATTCTTTTGGCGGTGACCGGCCCTACTCCCCAGAATGATTCGATAGGCAGACGGTCGATAAAGGCTTGTGCCTGGTCTGGATGGATGGTACATAGGCCATCCGGTTTCCGGTAGTCTGAAGCTACCTTAGCCAGGAATTTGTTGTAGGAAACTCCGGCTGAGGCTATCAGATGGAGGTCGGTCCGGATGCGTTGTTTGATTTCTTTGGCTATATCGACAGCCAGTTCCATGGATTTCTTGTTTTCTGTGACATCCAGAAAAGCCTCATCCAGAGAAATAGGCTCAATCAAGTCAGTGTATTCCTGGAAAATGGCATGTACCTGGGCAGATACTTCCTTGTATACTTCCATCCGTCCTTCCACAAAAATCAGGTCAGGGCAAAGTTTCAATGCTTTCTGTGAGGGCATGGCCGAACGTACTCCGAATTTCCGGGCCTCGTAACTGGCTGCGGCCACTACTCCCCGTTTCTCGGCATGCCCTACGGCAACGGGTTTCCCCTTCAGCTCAGGATGGTCACGTTGCTCCACTGAGGCGTAGAAGGCATCCATGTCAATATGGATAATTTTCCGGAGTTCAGTCATAAAACAGATAGCTTTTGTGCAAAAATAATGAAACTTTTTTGGGTCATCCTAAAAATCATTTGTACTTTTGTCGTATCTTACAAAATTGTGACGATTTTTATGATGAAAGATGAGATTAAAAAGGCCTGTGAGGTCATGCAGAAAGGGGGTGTCATCCTTTATCCTACTGATACAGTGTGGGGAATAGGATGTGACGCAACCAATGAAGAGGCTGTGAAGCGGGTGTATGAAATCAAGAAACGTGCCGACAGCAAAGCGATGCTGGTATTGGTAGACAGCCCTGTGAAGGTGGATTTTTATGTACAGGATGTACCCTCTGTGGCTTGGGATTTGATTGAAATGACCACCAAGCCGTTGACGATTATATACGATGGAGCGCGTAATCTGGCTCCGAATCTGATTGCTGCCGATGGCAGTGTAGGTATCCGTGTTACTTCCGAAGAATTTTCCAAGGAGCTTTGCTTCCGTTTCCGGAAAGCCATCGTTTCTACTTCGGCCAATATCAGTGGTCAGCCTGCACCGGCTGTATATAGTGAGATTTCGGAAGAAATCAAGCAGGCTGTGGATTATGTAGTGGATTTCCGTCGGGAAGAGACAGGACATCCCAAACCTTCCAGTATCATTAAATTAGGAAAAGGGGGAGAAGTAAAGATTATCCGCGAATAAAATCCAAACAAAACTAAACTCCATTACTGAGCCATGCAGATAGAAGAAGAGAAATACAGTTGGCTTCAGCGTTTCCTGGTGTGGAGAGAGAAACATATCAAAGATAAGCAGTTTATTCTGATACTGAGTTTCCTGGTGGGAATATGTACGGCACTGGCTGCTTTTGTGCTGAAGTTTTTAGTGGAATATATCAAAGAGTTTCTGACAGAGAATTTCGATACAACCCGGGCCAACGGATTATATTTGGTATATCCGGTGGTGGGTATTCTGTTGACAAGCCTTTTTATCCGAAAGGTGGTACGTGATGACATCAGTCATGGTGTGACGAAGATTCTGTATGCCATTTCCCGGAAACAGAGCCGTATCAAGCGTCACAATGTATGGTCGTCGGTGTGTGCATCTGCCATCACCATCGGTTGTGGTGGTTCGGTCGGAGCCGAAGCACCGATTGTGTTGACCGGTTCTGCCATCGGTTCCAATTTGGGGGCCCTGTTCCGGATGGACCACAAGACCCTGATGCTGCTGGTAGGATGTGGAGCAGCCGGTGCCGTTTCGGGCATCTTTAAAGCTCCGATTGCCGGACTCGTTTTCACCTTGGAGGTATTGATGATTGACCTGACAATGGCTTCGTTACTTCCGTTGCTGATTTCGAGTGTGACAGCTGCCTCTGTGGCTTATGTGCTGACCGGAACCGAAGCTATGTTCCAGTTTCATCTGGATTATCCGTTTGCTTTGGAACGTATTCCTTATGCCATTGGACTGGGGATATTCTGTGGATTGGTAGCGTGGTATTTCACCCGTTCGATGAATTGGATTGAAAATATCTTCCGCCGATACTCTAACCCTTACGTCAAGTTTGTGATAGGGGCTTCCATGCTGAGCATTCTGATTTTCTTGTTCCCGCCATTGTACGGTGAAGGTTACGATACCATCACCCTGTTGCTGAACGGTAAGTCGAGTGTGGACTGGAATACGGTGATGAACAATTCATTCTTCTACGGAAACGGCAGTTTGCTTATCATCTATTTGATATTGATCATTCTCTTGAAGGTATTTGCATCGAGTGCTACGAACGGTGGAGGCGGTTGTGGAGGTATCTTTGCACCGAGTCTGTTTTTGGGGTGTATCTCCGGCTTTGTCTTCTCTTACGTATGTAATGAGTTTCATATCGGGAACACTTATATTCCGGAAAAGAATTTTGCCTTGATGGGAATGGCCGGGCTGATGTCGGGAGTTATGCATGCTCCGTTGACGGGTATTTTCCTGATTGCAGAGTTGACCGGTGGATATGACCTGTTCCTTCCGCTGATGATTGTATCTGTCAGTGCATACCTTACGATTATCGTATTCGAGCCACATAGTATTTACTCCATGCGTTTGGCCAAAAAAGGGGAACTGCTTACCCATCACAAGGATAAGGCGGTACTGACATTGATGAATGTGGAGAGTATTATTGAAACTGATTTCCAGAAGCTTCGTCCGGATATGGACTTGGCAGGAATGGTCAAAGCAATTTCACTTTCCACCCGTAACCTGTTTCCCGTTGTCGGTGTACAGGGGGAATTTCTGGGAATGGTCAATCTGGACGATGTCCGGAATGTAATGTTCCGTCAGGAGTTATATCATAAATATTACGTAGAGCGGTTCATGAAGGAACCGAAAGCGATTATCAATACCACAGACTCCATGGAGGTGGTGATGCAGAAATTCGACAAGACTGGCGCCTGGAATTTGCCGGTGATTGACGAACAACGTAAATACAAAGGCATTGTTTCGAAATCGAAGATGCTGAATACGTACCGTCAGGTAATGGTGGATTTTTCTGCCGAATAAGTGTAACATTAAAAAGAGCAACGAATGGACAAGAAAGACTTACGTATCGTGTATATGGGAACTCCCGAGTTCGCTGTAGAAAGTTTGAAGCGATTGGTGGAAGGCGGTTACCAGGTAGTGGGTGTTATTACGATGCCCGATAAACCGATGGGACGCCACGGAAGTGTCCTTCAACCGAGTCCCGTTAAGGAATATGCTGTTTCTCAAGGTTTGAAAGTCCTGCAACCGGAGAAACTGAAAGATGAGGCTTTTCTGGATGAACTGCGTGCATTGAAAGCCGACCTTCAGATTGTGGTGGCTTTCCGTATGCTTCCGGAAGTTGTCTGGAATATGCCTCGTTTGGGAACCTTCAACCTGCACGCTTCGTTGTTGCCCCAATACCGGGGAGCTGCTCCTATCAACTGGGCGGTCATCAACGGTGATACAGAGACTGGAATCACGACATTTTTCCTGAAACATGAAATCGATACCGGTGAAATCATCGATCAGGTGAAGGTGCCGATAGCCGATACGGATAATGTAGGAATCGTATATGACCGGTTGATGCTCTTGGGCGGTGATTTGGTCGTGAAGACGGTGGATGCCATTTTAGCAGGTAATGTGAAGACTACTCCACAAGAGGAACTGGCTAAGGTGGATGAACTCCGTCCGGCTCCTAAAATATTCAAGGATACTTGTCGTATCGACTGGACAAAAGGAGTTAAACCTGTCTATGACTTTATCCGGGGACTGTCTCCTTATCCGGCCGCTTGGACGGAACTTTCTCAGGGAGAGGCTTCACCTGTCATGCTGAAAATTTATGAATCCGCTAAGATTTTCTGTGAACATGCATTACAGCCGGGTACTGTAGTGACCGATAAGAAAACCTATTTCCGGGTTGCATCAACCGATGGGTATGTAGATATTCTGTCTTTGCAACTGGCAGGTAAGAAACGGATGCGGGTAGCCGATTTCTTGCGTGGATACCGTCATACGGAAGATACCTGTGTCAGATGACGGACAATGTGTAAAAGTTTAAAAGGCCAGTCACTATTCAGCGGAATAGAAACTGGCCTTGCTACTTGTTGATAGAATAGATTGGAACTAATTGCTCTTTTTGACTTCCCATACAGCTTGGCTGTCAGCACCGCTGTTGTATTTGATGAGAAAGCCCTGAAAGTTGTTTTGTTGATATTCAGGAATGCTTTTCAAGGTAAAGGATGTGACTCCCCAATACCATCCTGTCGGTGTATCCGATTTCGCGTCGTGGCGTAACTCAACAAGAAGCATTCCCCGATTGTCCAGTTCGGTTCCTTCAGGTAGGATTAGCGTGAAGTCATGGATGTTGTTATTGCCAGAACCTTTGAAATTAAATTCAATGTTCAGGTGTTCTTTGCTGATGGAACTTCCGGTAATCTGTACCGGATCGTTTCCGAATCGGTTCAAATCATTATCTTCAGCTTCTCGTAAATCGGTGGCTGCCCGTGTCGGAATATTGTAGAGGTTGAGCACAATGACCTCCTGTGCTGTAGATATTGGATTATGTGGGTCCGATTGGAATACAACATTCAGAAATACTCGTTGCCCGATACTGTCCGCTCCGCTTTTTTCAAAGACTTCAGGATTGGTTGGTATGAGAGTGCCATAAGTATCGGATGCGATGGTGATTGGATCAACATCTTCTACCGTACCTAAAGTCGGGTAATAAGCGTTGGTTCCGTCTAAGGAAGCTGAAAGATCATCGGAATAATCTTTCTCCATACAGCCAGACATCAGTGTGTATCCTGCCATCAATCCTCCCAGCATTATTTTACGGATAATTTTTATCATGTGTTCATTCTTTCAATTTGTCTAGAAAATGTAGTTTCTGAGGAAATACTGCATTTGTGTCTGTTAAAAACTTCCTGAAGAAGAAAATTTTGTACGATGTGCAGTATTTTTGTGGACTTTTCATTTATAGAATGTATAGTTCGAACACGAAGCACGGTTATGACAGAAGAAGAATTAGCGCAACGATGTGCCAAGGCGGATGCTTTGGCACGAAAGCAACTGTATGAACAGTACGGTGGGCAGCTTATGGCTATTTGTCTCCGTTATGTCAGCGACCGGGAGTCCGCTCAAGATGTATTACATGACGGATTTATACGGATTTTCCAATCTTTTCAGCAGTTTCATTATCAGGGAGTCGGATCGTTAAAAGCTTGGATGTCACGGATTATGGTCAATGAGGCTTTAGGCTTTTTGCGCAAGAAGAACCAACAGGTACAGCAGGAAGTGCTGATGGATGAAATTCCTGACAGGGAGGAGGATGAATCGACGGAAGACATTCCTCAATCCGTGCTGATGAGACTTATCCGTGAATTGCCTGACGGTTATCGTACAGTGTTCAATCTGTATGTCTTCGAAGAAAAAAGCCATAAGGAAATCGGTACGCTTTTAGGAATAACCGAGCGTACGTCTTCTTCTCAGTTTTATCGGGCGAAAACATTGTTATTGAAAAAAATCAAAGAATATAGAAAGAGTTTATAGGCATGAAAGAAGATGATAAATGGATACGACAAATGCGTAAGCAGCTGGAAGACTATTCAGAGCCTTTGCCGACCGGTTTGTGGGAGGAGATTGAAAAGGATTTGAATCAGCCTGCTTTACAGCCGAAAGTGGTTCCTCTCTGGAAACGCTGGCAGGCTGTTGCCGCCGTTGTGGCTGTAGTACTCGTGTCATCGACGGCTGTTTGGATGCTGATGACCGGTAATGGGGAGTCGACGGGACAAACTTCGTTGGTAGCAGATACCTCATCTTCAGAACCGTCGGTTAACGATGGGGAAGTATCTGATGTTATGGAGGAGGAATCTTCTACACTCCCTGCTGTCCATCAGGTTACTCAAGGAGTGACCTCTTTGCTGGCTGCTGTAGCTCCATCATTGGTTTCGGCAGACTTGGATGCACAGGAAAAACATCCGTTGCAGACAGATATCGCTGTAGTGCCTTCTGATGGTCAGACTACTGACAACGAGGAAATTCAAGAGAGTCAGGAAGAGTATGCAAATACCGCAAGAGAAGCCCGTGAAATCCAACGGAAGGCAGACCGTGAGCAGTTGAAACGAAATGCTTTACTTGCGGTTGCCGACAAGTCTTCTGCTTCGCATGGCTGGCAGATAGGAGTAACCACGGGTAATTCTTTTTCTTCGGCTTCAAATAATTTTCAAGGCCTTGCGACTTTGATGAGCCGGAACAGTATGTTGATGAACGATGATTTGGCTATGAATTCAGTTAGTGATAACAGCATGGCTTATACTCAAGTATTGTTCCATAACCGTGACCAGGTTACCGAAACCCGTGTTCATCATCGGATGCCGGTAACGGTTGGGGCTACATTAAGTTATTCCTTTTCTGATAGGTGGAGTGTGGAAACAGGTTTGACTTATACACTTCTTTCTTCCGAACTTCATACGGGAACTCAGTCATACATCGAAGAAGAGCAAAAATTACATTACGTAGGAATTCCGTTGAAGGTGAAGCATACATTCTGGCAGAACAGATGGGTTACGGTATATGCGGTTGCCGGAGGAGCGGTGGAAAAATGTGTTTCAGGTAGTTTGGAAACTTTGTATGTGACCGGAAATTCTGACCGTAAGAAGGAACATACTTCCTTGGATGTAAAGAATTTGCAATGGTCGGTCAATGCTGCAGTCGGCGGACAGTTCAATATGACCCGTCAGTTGGGACTGTATGTCGAGCCAGGGATTTCTTATTATTTCGATGATGGTACAGGCATAGAAACCATCCGGAAAGAACACCCTTGTAATTTCAATCTGCAGTTAGGTCTGCGTTTTACCCTTCCCAAATGAAGTTGAACAGCAAGATGGATAGCCGAAAAATCAGAACTGTTTCTATCGTTATTGTGGAAAAAAAACGTAACTTTGTCTTTTGAAATACTAATTAATGGACAGATGAAGGAAATTAAGTTATCTCCCTCTTTGCTTTCTGCCAATTTCGCTAATTTGCAGGATGATTTGGATAAGATAAACCGGAGTGAAGCCGATTGGCTTCATATCGATATCATGGACGGGGTGTTCGTACCGAATATCTCTTTTGGTTTTCCGGTTTTGAAGTATGTGGCCAAGTTATCGAAAAAACCGTTGGATGTGCATCTGATGATTGTTCAGCCTGAAAAGTTCATTACGGAAGTGAAGGAGTTGGGGACGATGCTGATGAATGTACATTATGAGGCTTGTACGCATTTGCATCGGGTTGTTCAGCAGATTAAGGCTGCCGGAATGCAGGCGGGAGTAACGTTAAATCCAGCTACACCGGTCTGTATGCTTGCAGACATTATTGAAGAACTGGATTTGGTCTTATTGATGTCGGTCAATCCGGGTTTCGGCGGTCAGAAATTTATTCCTCATACGCTTCAGAAAGTGTCTGAGCTTCGGGAACTGATAGAACGGACTCATTCTCATGCTTTGATAGAAGTGGATGGCGGTGTGAATCTGGAAACAGCTCCCTTGTTGAAGCAGGCAGGTGCTGATGTACTGGTAGCAGGAAATGCCGTATTCAAGGCACCTGATATGATAGAAATGGTTCACCAGTTGAAAAACATCTGACAACAGTTTGCTGAAAAACGCTTCTTATATTATTTATCCGTTGTTCCGGCTGGCTTTTTCGATGACAGCCGGAATTTTTTTATTCGACAGGTTTCTGTCGGACCGTTTGTCTTGGCCGTGGGCGTTCGGGCTGTTTGGAATAGCTGTTGTCCTGACCTGTGTTTGTTTCCGTTCATCGGTTTACCGGTGGAGGAGCCTGTTCGGTTACCTGGCAACTCTTTCCTTTTTTCTGTTAGGTGGTTGTTCCGTCTTATACCAACAAAGCCGTATTGACTATTTATGGCCGCAGGAAGCGGAAGTTTATGAAGGAGTGGTTCAAACTGTACCTTACCTGAAGGGTAAAACTTTTCGGGCTGAAGTCACAGTAACGCATCGGTTGGAGGCTTCGGAAGATACATGTATACGGGAGAAGAGGTGGTTGCCTGTCAGGCGGAAAATCCTGTTGTATTGGATTCTCGATTCTGCAGGGACATCGTTGCAGTGCGGTGACCGCATCTGCTTTCACGCAACCGTTTCCCGTCCTGTTTCGGATATGAATCTGACAGGATTTGATTATGGAAAATACCTGTTTCGACAGGGAATCAGTGGTACGGCTTTGGCTTTTGAAGGGCATTGGAAGCGCTTGCAACCTGCGTTCATGCTGACGTGGAAGCAACGTGCCTTGTTGTTGCGGGAGCGACTGCTGGAGCAGTATCGGAACTGGGGGTTGGAAGGCGATGTGCTGGCAGTTGTTTCGGCATTGACAGTCGGCGAGAAACGAGAACTGACCGAGGAACTGAAAGCTGTCTACAGTGCGGCGGGAACCAGCCATGTCCTGGCGCTTTCCGGACTTCATGTGGGGATGATAGTAGGTATCCTTTGGATATTGTTGGCACCCTTGAAGCGGTGGAGGCATGGAAAGAATGTTGCGTCTGTTCTGCTGGTCGTTTGTCTGTGGATGTTCGCTTTTCTTTCCGGACTGAGCGCTTCTGTGGTACGTGCCGTGACGATGTTTACGCTTTATGTGTTGGCTTCGTGGGTCTCGGAAGAGCGTTTCTCGGGCTTTCTTTCCGTCACCCTGACCGCCTTTCTGATGCTTGTCTATCAGCCTATGTATCTGTTCGATATCAGCTTCCAGTTATCCTTTGTGGCCGTATACAGTATTCTGCTGTTGTATCCGCTCATTTCTTCCTGGTGGAGTCCTCGTAACCGGATAGGTACTTACGTATGGAATGCCTTATCGGTATCTTTAGCCGCACAACTAGGTACGCTTCCGCTTATTCTGTATTATTTCGGTGCTTTCCCCACTTATTTCCTTTTAGCCAATCTGGTTGTGGGCCCGTTGGCCTGCTGCATCTTGTGTGCCACACTGGGGGCTTTCCTTTTAGGAAATCTTCCAGTCGTCGGGGCGGGTGTCATCTGGTTATTGACACAGACAACTGTATTGCTGAATGTCATAATGGAGTCTGTCAGTTCCTTGGACGGTTCCCAACTGACAGCTATTCATCTTTCTGCTTTTCAGGCCTTGTTGCTGTTTCTGTTGCTGGGGGCAGTCTATGCGTACCTGCATCGTCGTTCGGCACTGCGGCTGATGACTTGTCTCGGGATAGTTAATGTCTTTCTGGTGATAGGCATCTGGCGTTATGGCCGACCTTTCTCCGACAGTTTCTACCTGTATCGTTCCGAAGTCTATCATCGGAAACGATTCGAAGCGGAGGTCTTGTCTTCTGCGAATGGTTTTTACAGGTTAGATGCTTTGAAGGTGGTTGTATTGAAGGACAGCACCTGGAGGAAGAAGCAGGCTGCTGAGAAGCTGGCTGTCGATTATGCCTATATTTGCAGGGGGTTCCGTGGAAATGTCGAGGGACTTTCACGGGTGTTTGAAATCCGTCAGGTTGTATTCGATGGTTCGTTGAACCCTTCTTACCGAAAGTCTCTGAAAGCGGAATGTATGCGGTATCAGATTCCGTTTGCGGAATTGCCGGCTGAAGGTTCTTATCGAATCGTTCGCAAGTATTGAAAAAAAAATGTATTTTTGTCGCTTCAAAAATATCTACATCGATTTATGTTAACTAAAATCATTCAACAGGCTAATATCGATAAGGTGAAGACCTATTTCGAGCGTGCCGAAAAAATAGTCATTGTCACCCATGTCTCTCCTGATGGAGATGCGTTAGGCTCTTCGTTGGGACTGATGCATTACTTGTATGAAGAGGAGAAAACCGTCCATGTCATTGTACCGAATGCGTTTCCGGATTTCCTGCGTTGGATGCCCGGTGCCAAAGATATTATCCGTTATGACAAATACAGTGAGTTCGCTGATAAGTTGATAGCCGAAGCCGATGTCATCTGTTGTCTGGATTTCAATGCCTTGTCGCGCATTGATGCCGTTGGTCCTGCTGTGGCGGCTTCAGCCGGACGTAAAGTGATGATTGACCATCATCTGAATCCGGAACCTTTCTGTCGGGTTACTATTTCGCATCCGGAAATTTCTTCTACTTCCGAACTCGTGTTCCGTCTGATTTGTCGCATGGGATGTTTCGATGAGATTACCTATGAGGGTGCCCAATGTATCTATACCGGTATGATGACCGATACGGGAGGATTTACATACAATTCCAACAACCGTGAAATATATTTTATCATCAGCGAATTGCTTTCGAAGGGAATTGATAAGGATGAAATCTACCGGAAGGTATTCAATACGTATTCCGAAGGACGTCTGCGGCTGATGGGTTATGTGTTGTATGAAAAGATGGAAGTCTTTCCCCAGTTCCATGCGTCGCTCATCTGGCTGACGAAGGAGGAACAAGGAAGGTTCCAGTATGTAAAAGGAGATACCGAAGGGTTTGTCAACATGCCTTTGCAGATGAAGGGTATCTGTTTCTCTGTATTCTTGCGCGAAGATACCGAGAAGAAGATGATTAAAGTTTCGTTACGCTCTGTCGGCAGTTTCCCTTGCAACAAGGTCGCTGCTGAATTCTTTAACGGCGGTGGACATCTGAATGCTTCCGGTGGCGAATTTTATGGAACAATGCCCGAAGCCATCGAACTCTTCAAGCAGGCTTTGGTGAAATACGAAGACCTTTTAGTAAAAAATTAGTTATTAAAATAAATAATAGAATAAAAAGGAGGGCAGATAAAGGCCGATTTATTACTTTTGCTCCTACTAATTTTTAGAAAAATGAAGAAACTACATCTAGTCCTGATGCTAGCTTTTGTATTCGGCTGTTTTTTACAGAGTTGTAATGACGGTAAAACCTATGCCGAATTGAAAGAAGAAGAAGCTGACGCAATCAATGCCTTTTTGGCGAAGAATGATATTGAAGTCATTTCTGAAGAAGAATTTTTGAGAGATACGGTCACTAAAGAGAACCAGTATGTATTGTTCGATGACAATGGAGTCTATATGAACATCGTCCAGCGTGGAGTAGGCGAGAAGTTGGGTGACGGTTCTTACGAAATCCATTCCCGTTTCATGGAGATTGCTTTACAGGACCGCACCGAATTGTTTGCTTCGGGCGATACGCTGCTGGCAAATATGCATTGGAATGATTATCCTTCGGCCCAGACCGACCCGGAGACTTTCCGTCTGGATGTTTCAGGAGATTCCTATTCCGCTACTTTTATGGACCGTTCCAAGATGGCTTCTTACTATGAAAGTTCAGCCGTTCCTTCAGGTTGGCTGGTACCTATTCCTTTCCTGAAGATTTCCCGTACTACGGAGGCTTCGAAAGTATCTCGTGTGAAGTTGATTGTTCCTCACAGTCAAGGTACAATGATGGCTTCTCAATATGTATACCCTTGTTTCTATGAAATAACCTATAACCTTGGAAGATAATTTATTATTATGACACTGATTAAATCTATTTCTGGTATTCGCGGTACTATCGGCGGACCGGCAGGTGACGGACTGAATCCGTTGGACATTGTAAAGTTCACTTCGGCTTATGCTACATTGATTCGTAAGACCACTTCTGTAAAGAGTAACAAAATTGTAGTAGGTCGTGATGCCCGTATTTCAGGCGAAATGGTGAAGAATGTCGTGTGTGGAACCCTGATGGGAATGGGCTTCGATGTTGTGAACATCGGTCTGGCATCTACTCCTACCACAGAGTTGGCTGTGACAATGGAAGGCGCTTGTGGCGGTATCATTCTGACTGCCAGCCATAATCCGCGTCAGTGGAACGCCTTGAAACTGCTGAACGAGCATGGTGAATTCCTGAATGCAGCCGAAGGTAATGAAGTGTTGCGTATCGCTGAGGCTGAAGCTTTCGAATATGCAGATGTAGACCATATCGGTCATTATACCGAAGATAATTCCTACAACCAGAAGCACATTGACAGTGTATTGGCACTGAAACTGGTGGATGTGGATGCTATCCGCAAAGCCAATTTCCGCGTGGCACTCGATACCGTAAACTCAGTGGGAGGTATTGTCCTTCCGGAATTATTGAAACAGCTGGGTGTGCAGCATGTAGAAACCTTGTACGCTGAACCTACCGGCGATTTCCAGCATAATCCGGAACCTTTGGAAAAGAACTTGGGCGACATCATGGGATTGATGAAAACCGGTAATAACGATGTGGCTTTCGTCGTTGACCCGGATGTTGACCGTTTGGCTATTATCTGCGAAGACGGTACGATGTACGGTGAAGAATATACCTTGGTGACAGTAGCCGACTATGTATTGAAACATACTCCGGGCAATACGGTATCAAACCTGAGCTCTACCCGTGCCTTGCGCGATGTAACCCGTAAATACGGTATGGAATACAATGCTTCTGCCGTAGGTGAAGTGAATGTAACAACCAAGATGAAGGAAACTCATGCCGTCATCGGTGGTGAAGGAAACGGTGGAGTCATCTATCCGGAATCACACTACGGTCGTGATGCACTGGTAGGTATCGCTTTGTTCCTGAGCCATCTGGCACACGAAGGCAAGAAGGTTTCCGAACTGCGTGCCACTTATCCGAACTATTTCATTGCCAAGAACCGTATAGACCTGACTCCGGAAACCGATGTAGACGCTATTCTGGCAAAGGTGAAAGAGCTGTACAAGAACGAAGAAATCAATGATATCGACGGTGTGAAGATAGATTTCCCTGACAAGTGGGTGCATCTGCGTAAGAGTAATACCGAACCGATTATCCGTGTATATTCTGAAGCTTCTACCATGGAAGCTGCCGATGAACTGGGTAAGCAGATTATGGATATCGTTTACAGTCTGGCAAAATAATCCGTTCTTCGGATGCTTTAAATAAAGGAGAAGACGTCTTCTGAGGTGATTCAGAGGGCGTCTTTTTTTAGCTCCTTCCGGCTTCTTTTGCGAAGCCTAATCCACCCAAAGCATATCGCTCATGATGCCGTCGGAAATGAAGATTCCCTTTTCGGTCAGTTTCAGCGTTTCTTCGGTTATTTCCAGGGTGCCTTGCTGAAGATGCGGTTGAGCCATCCGCAGGCAGTAACGGTACAGCTTTTCTCCGAACTTTTCTTTCAGTTGTCCGAGCGGCATTCCCCAGCAGGTGCGGATGGAGGTGATGACAAAGTCGTTGTAGCGGGTATAAAGGTCAAGCTCTTCGATTTCCGAAACCGGACTCCCTTCCGTAATACCTTTGATATAATTGTCCAGCGATGCGATATTCCATTGACGGCTTGTTCCGTTATAGGAATGTGCGGAAGGTCCGCATCCTAGGTACTTTTTCCCGGTCCAATAGCTTGAGTTATGGCGGGAATACTTGTCCGGTAGGCAGAAATTAGAGATTTCGTAATGCTGGTAACCGTTCTCTTTCAACCGCTGCATCAGCCGGCTGAAGAAATCCACGCTTAAATCTTCGTCCACCTCTTTCACCCGGTGCTCTTCGCACAGTTTCCAGAGTGCGGTACCTTCTTCATAAATCAGGTGATAGGCGGAAATGTGTTCGGGATGCAGCCGGACAGCTTGCGATAAATCGTTCTCCCAACTTTCGGTAGTCTCGCCGGGAAGACCGTACATCAGGTCGATACTGATGTTCTGGAAACCGGCTTTCCGGCAATTTTCGAACGCTTCGATGGCCTGTCGGGCGGTATGTCGGCGGTGCAGCCGTTCCAGCATGACTTCGTTGAACGTCTGGATGCCCATGCTCAGCCGGTTGAACGGAAAGGAACGTAGCATGCCGATGTATTCCGGAGTCAGGTCATCCGGATTGGCCTCTAAGGTGATTTCAGGGGATTCCGCTATCGGATACATCCGGTAGATGGTGTCGAAAATCCGTTTGAAATCGTTCTCTTCCAACTGGGAGGGAGTTCCACCGCCCAGGTAGATGGTTTCCACCGTTTCGCCTTGCAGGTAATCCTGCCGTTGTTCCAGTTCCTTGCACAGGGTACGTATGTAGGCCTCCCGTTTTTCGCCTTGGGTGGTTGAATAGAAGTCGCAATAGATGCATCTCCGTTTGCAGAAGGGGATATGTAGATAGATTCCAGCCATGATATTGGGTTTGATGCGTCAAAAGTACATATTCCGAAAGAAAATTCCGTAAAATTGTTTTTCTTTTTGTATCTTGTCACTTGTAAATCCTTTTATTTGATTGCCATGAAAACGGTACGTCTGATGGCCTGTGACGATTCTTTCCAGGCTAATCTTATCAAGGGAGCCTTGGAGAATGAAGGCATCCCGGTTATATTACACAATGAGCATACCTCCGACGTTATGCGCGGTTATATCCGGGAAGCCTCTACGGTGGATATATTTATCGATGAACGGGACAGCGAGCGGGCCTTGGAGCTACTGGAACGGAATCAGATGATTCCGGAGCGGTTGAATTGTTGTCCTTACTGTCATTCGGACCAGATAACATTTGTGCTGAAGAAAAAGCACCGTGTCCGTGCCATCTTGGCGGGACTGTTGGCGCTGTTGGCCGCTTCTTCCCCCGGTACGGAACATTGGGAATACGTCTGTAAGCAGTGTGGAGCTCGTTTTGACAAACCGGTGGGTAAGGAGAAGAAGCAGTGACCTTTTGGATTTTATACGGTTCCATGAGTGACGGTTCAGGTAGCCAACAGGTAAACTTTATGTGGAGCTCTTCCCCGGGTGACAAGCCGTCCTTCTTTCACCCATCGGTTCAAGTCGCTCCAGGCTTTTGTCTTCAGGAGTCCGGTCAGTTCACCGTAAGTTGTCCGGCTGATGAAGGTGTGCTCTTTCAGGTACTGTTGAAGAAGTCCGAAACGTGCTTCTTCATTCAATTCTGACGAACTGGCTCCGAACTTGAAGGCAAGGGGAGCCCGTACCAGGTCTCCTTGACAGCGTCGGCTGAATCCCTTGGATACCTGTATCTTCACTTTATCGAAGCGGATGGATTGGGCATGGATTCCTTCTTCCTTATATACGGTACGGTCAGCTTTCAAGGTGGCTGTTGCCGTGCCGATAGTCCCCAGCTCTACCCGATAGCCGTGTGCCAGGTAATACAGCATCCATTTTTCCAGTTCTTCCTGCACTCCCAGTATCGTGCCTTCCTTGAAGGTAGACGATTCGGCAATCCGTCCGGCCAGTTCACGGAAGGTGACGGTACCGTTGGATACCAGTTTCGGATAAAGCACAGGAGGTTCATCCGTGCTTTTAGGTTGTGGAACCTGTAGAAAATCATACTTTGCTTCCATCTGTTTGTAGGTTTAGGCGGTGAATGTTTATGTTCTTTGTCTGGGAACCGAATATTCTCCGTTTCTGGTCCATACGTTCTTTGTCCGGCGACTGTATGTTTTCCGGTTGGGGGATATCGGTTTCCTGCGGACAAAAGTAGAATCATCTGCCGGAGGAAAGTTGTCGTTCCTTCGGATTCCGCCGGTTTGGTCCGTTTTCTTGCGCTTAAAGCACGATGGCAAGAGCATGGATATGTTAATGAAAACTCCAGCATGACGGGGACTTAGAACGTATCTTTCAGAGGATTCGGACGGGTATTGCAGGAGATATGCCTTACAACATAGTTTAGTAACACGAAGATAAAAGTTGTTTTTCTACACATTTATTTCTAATTTGCGCCTCGCTTACAAGAGATATGAAAAGCATATCCTTCTGTTACTAATTAAATCTTGAAATACCATGAAAGTATATCAGACTAACGAAATCAAGAACATTGCCCTCCTTGGTAATGACGGATCAGGTAAGACCACCCTCACAGAAGCGCTGCTCTATGAGAGTGGTATCATAAAACGTCGCGGTAGAATTACGGCAAAAAATACAGTCAGCGATTATTTTCCGGTAGAGCAAGAGTATGGTTACTCTGTTTTCTCTACCGTTTATCATGTAGAGTGGAATGGTAAGAAACTGAATATCATCGACTGTCCGGGTAGTGACGACTTTGTAGGTGCAGCTATCACCGCATTGAACGTAACCGATACAGCCATCCTGCTGTTGAACGGTCAGTATGGTCCGGAAGTAGGTACACAGAATCATTTCCGTTATACAGAAAAATTGGGTAAGCCGGTTATTTTCCTGGTGAACCAGCTGGATAGCGAAAAATGTGACTTCGACCATGTACTCGAGCAGTTGAAAGAGAATTACGGTTCTAAAGTAGTTCCGGTGCAGTATCCGTTGGCCACTGGTCCGGACTTCAATTCGTTGATCGATGTACTTTTAATGAAAAAATATTCATGGGGACCGGAAGGTGGTGCTCCAACAATCGAGGATATTCCTGCAGAAGAAATGGAAAAAGCCATGGAATGGCACAAAACTTTGGTGGAAGCTGCTGCAGAACACGATGAGACCTTGATGGAAAAATTCTTTGAATCGGAATCATTGACCGAAGATGAAATGCGTGAAGGTATCCGTAAAGGATTGGCTGCGCGTGGTATGTTCCCGGTATTCTGCGTTTGCGCCGGAAAAGACATGGGTGTACGCCGTCTGATGGAATTCTTGGGTAATGTGGTTCCGTTCGTTGACGAGATGCCGGTTGTTCACAATACCCGTGGTGTTCCTGTTCCTCCCGATCCGAACGGACCTACTTCACTGTATTTCTTCAAGACCGCTGTCGAGCCGCACATCGGTGACGTACAGTACTTCAAGGTGATGAGCGGTGTCGTAAAAGAAGGTGACGACCTGAGTAACGCAGACCGTGGCTCGAAGGAACGTATGGCCCAGCTGTATGTTTGTGCAGGCGCTACCCGTGATAAGGTAGACGAACTCCGTGCCGGCGATATCGGTTGTACCGTGAAGCTGAAAGATGTAAAGACCGGAAATACACTGAACGGCAAGGATTGTGAAAACCGTTTCAACTTCATCAAATATCCGAATCCGAAATATACCCGTGCCATCAAGCCGGTGAACGAAGCCGATACAGAAAAGATGATGGCGGTATTGAACCGTATGCGTGAAGAAGATCCGACATGGGTGATTGAACAGTCGAAGGAACTGAAGCAGATTCTGGTTCACGGACAAGGTGAATTCCATCTGCGTACCTTGAAATGGCGTCTGGAAAACAATGAAAAGCTGCAGGTACAGTTCTTCGAACCGAAGATTCCGTATCGTGAAACCATCACAAAAGCTGCACGTGCCGATTATCGTCATAAGAAACAGTCGGGTGGTGCCGGTCAGTTCGGTGAAGTTCACCTGATAGTTGAGCCTTATTACGAAGGTATGCCGATGCCGGATGTTTACCGTTTCAACGGTCAGGAATTCAAGATGAATGTGAAAGGTACAGAAACCATCGATTTGGAATGGGGCGGCAAGCTGGTATTCGTGAACAGCGTAGTAGGTGGTGCCATCGATGCACGCTTTATGCCGGCTATCCTGAAAGGTATCATGAGCCGTATGGAGCAGGGACCGTTGACCGGTTCTTATGCCCGCGATGTACGTGTCATTGTATACGACGGTAAGATGCACCCGGTAGATTCCAATGAAATTTCGTTCATGTTGGCCGGACGTCATGCGTTCAGCGAAGCCTTCAAGAATGCCGGTCCGAAGATTCTGGAACCGATTTATGACGTAGAAGTATTCGTACCGAGCGACAAGCTGGGTGATGTGATGAGCGATATGCAGGGACGCCGTGGTATGATTATGGGTATGAGCAGTGAAAAGGGATATGAAAAACTTGCTGCCAAAGTGCCTTTGAAAGAAATGTCCAATTATTCTACTTCATTGAGTTCATTGACAGGTGGACGTGCATCCTTCATCATGAAGTTTGCCAGCTACGAACTGGTTCCGACAGATGTACAGAACAAGCTGATGAAAGAGTTCGAAGAACAGGATAAGGATGATATGTAAAATTAACTTGTTATTTCTATAGGTAAAAGAGGGTGTGTCAAAATGATGCATCCTCTTTTTTGTTATATAATCATTGGTT
>ERZ827088.369-NODE-369-length-68976-cov-12.489531_pt1 | contig 68976 bp, 71 predicted proteins | sample MGYA00519922_ERZ827088 | MGnify/ENA primary metagenome ERZ827088 (study PRJEB31778, sample SAMEA3449254) | human gut metagenome | biome: human gut; feature: human-associated habitat; material: faeces | place: United Kingdom | collected 2010/2012 ... | reverse complement strand
AACGACTACCCGAAAAATTACAGCGAGAAGTCGGAGCAGGAGCTTACGACGAAGGAAATCTTCTTCAAATACGTACTCAACAACAAGATACTCTGGTATATCGCCTTCGCCAATGCGTTCGTGTACCTGGTGCGTTACGGCGTACTGGACTGGGCGCCGACCTACCTGAAGGACATCAAGGGTTATGACATCAAGGATGTGGGCTGGGCCTACTCGGCATACGAATGGGCAGCCATCCCCGGCACGATCATCTGCGGATGGTTGTCGGACAAGGTCTTCAAAGGACGCCGGGCCATCACGACCATGATCTACATGGCACTCGTCGCGGTCTTCATCGTGATCTACTGGAAAAACATGGACAACGTACTGCTGGATAACATATCGCTGATCGCCATCGGATTCTTCATCTACGGTCCGGTAATGCTCATCGGCGTGCAGGCGCTCGACCTCGCTCCGAAAAACGCGGCGGGAACGGCCGCCGGACTGACCGGATTCTTCGGTTACTTCCTCGGCACGGCCATTCTGGCCAATATCGTGATCGGCTCCGTGGCCGAAGCCGCAGGCTGGGACTGGACGTTTATCCTGCTCATCGCGGCCTGCTTCCTCTCGATCGTATTCATGGCGTTCACCTACAAGGGTGAAAAGGAGATACTCGGCCAGAAATAGGACTGCCGAGGCTCAACGGATTGCGAAAGCCCTTAACTCACGGTTAAGGGCAAAATATGGCGACCTGGATGGGGCTCGAACCCACGACCTCTAGCGTGACAGGCTAGCGTTCTAACCAGCTGAACTACCGGGCCATGTGTTTGCCGCCGGTTAATCTGCCGTATCGTATCGGCAACATTAGTAATTATACGGGAAACTACCGCTCTTGTCAATCCCTTTTTTGCTGTTTTTGCAGAAAGTTTTTACCGTCTCCGGGTTACATACACCATCCGTTGGGTCGTTGGCATCACCGGCACCCGGTCATAGCCGCCCCAACGCTCCAGCACCTCAAAGTGCTCCGCCTCCAACATTGCCGTCAGTTCCTCATCCTCCCAAGCCCATTCGCAGAACTGTTCGCCATCCCGGGTATACTGCTCTCCCTTCCCCCGCCGAAAGAAGTCCATCTGGATTTCTACCTTGTGCTCCTCAGGGGTATATTCATTCTGCCATACGCAAAAAAGAGCCTCGCTCTCCCGCACGAAGCAGTTGTTTCCCAGCACCTCCCGGTGTTTATAGGGGGTATTCACATCAAAGAGGAACAGGCCGCCCGGCTCCACAAAGAACTGTAACCGATGCAGCGCCTTTTGCAGTGCCTTCTTTCCCGGCAGGTGATTGAGGCTATCCAGCGTGCACACTGCCAGGTCCACCGTACCATACAGATCCAGCTTTTCCAACGGCTGGCACAGGTACAGCACCGGCCGCTCCAGCGCCATGTTCTTTTCGGCAGCCTGCATCAGCATCTCCGGGGATACATCCACCCCAATCACCTCGAAGCCACGGCGGGCCAGCTCGGTCGCCAGTGTGCCGGTGCCGCAGCACAGGTCCAGCGCCAACTCCCGCTTGGGGTGGTACTGGGCCAATAGCTCCTCGCAGCGGTCGGCTATCACAGCCCGGTCCACATCCTCGGTCAGGGCGTCATAGTAGGCGGAGAAGGTCTCCTTATAGCTTGCCATCGGCCTGTTCCAGTCGTTCAAAGATGATATCATAGCCATTGGCACCGTACTGCAGGGAACGGTTTACCCGGCTGATGGTGGCGGTGCTGGCGCCCGTTTTCTCCACAATCCTGCTGTATACATTTTGCTCCTTCAGCAGCTTTGCTACCTCCAGGCGCTGCGCTATGGCCTTCAGTTCCGGGCCGGTGCACAGGTCATCAAAGAAGCGTTCGCATTCCTCCTCGGTCTGCAGCATTAGAATAGCGCGGTAAAGGAATGACAGGTTATCGTCCGGCTTTTTGGAAATCAACCAAATGCCCCCTTTGTTTTGATACCACTAATATAACACTTTAGAGCATGAAAGTAAACCATAAAAGCAACTTTTGCTTTCTTCTCTTTTTTATGGTATAATTCATTTCAAATTTTTGATTGACCCAAAGGAAAGGAACCCATAGCCAAATGCAACAGGAATACTACTCTCAGGCCGGGATGGAGCAGGCCATCCAAGAGCTTATTACCAAGACGATCAATAATGAGCGCGGCGGCTTTAATGCCATGCTAGCCCCCCGCCTGGTCACGGTGGATTGGGCCGCTAAAAGCTGCACTCTTGCCTTCCATCCGTTGGAATGGATGAGCAATCCGGCTGGTGTCACCCACGGCGGCATTCTCTCCTCCATTGCTGATCTTGCCATGGGTATGCTCAGCATTTTCTCCGCCCACGGCGCCCATGTCACCCCCACCGCCAATATCAGCATCAACTACCTGCGGCCGGTGCCGCTCCAGCAGGATTTTTATGTCACCTCTACCATTGACCACATGGGCCGCCGCCTAAACCAGACCCACTGCACCATGTACCTGCCCAATGCTCCGGAAAAGCCCTGTGTCACCGCGGTGGGGACCTACTATGTGCTGGATGAAAAATGATATTTACTCCCCCGGTCGGGGGAGTTTTTGCCGAGAGAAGAACAAATGTTTCACGTGAAACATTTTTACGGAAAAGAGAAACCGTCGGCCCAGGATGGGAACGACGGTTTATATCTTTTATTGGGGACGGTACAGCGGCAGGGAAATATCGGCACGGAACAGGTCTCCATCAATGGAGAGCTCGAACCGTCCGCCCTGCAGCTCCACCAGACTCTTGGCGATGGAAAGCCCAAGGCCGCTGCCCTCGGTGTGGCGGCTGCTATCCCCGCGGACAAAGCGTTCCATCAGTTCATCAGCGGAAACATTCAATTCATTGCGGGAAACATTTTTGATGCTGATGGTCGACTCCTTTTCATCGGCAGCCGCGGCCGCATAAACCCGGGTACCTGGCATGGCGTACTTACCTATGTTATTCATCAGGTTATCCATCACCCGGCTGAGCAGCTTGCCATCGGCCAGCACCACGGGATCGCCTGCGGCAGGGTGGACGATCATCGTCAGCTCCGCCTTTTGCAGCCGCTCCTCATATTCGCCCTCCAGCTGGGAAAGCAGCACATTCACATTGGTGGGCTGGCAGTCCACTGGGATCACGCCGCTGGAAGCCTTGCTGGCTTCCACCAAATCCTCAGTCAGCTTTTTTAGGCGCTTGCTTTGGCGGTCCAGTACCTCCAGGTATTCCTGCGCCTTCGGATTGTCAATATCTTCCTTTTTGAGTAAATCGACATAATTGACGATGGAGGTGAGAGGCGTTTTGATGTCGTGGGAAACATTGGTGATCAGCTCGGTTTTCATGCGCTCGCTGCGCAGCCGCTCGTCTACGGCACGCTGCACGCCCTGCTGCACTTTATTCAGGTTCTCGCCGCACCGCTTCAGATCGCCCCGCAAAAAGCGCGTATCCACCGGCTTGCTGTAATCGCCCTCCGCCAATGCCTTGGAACCGCGCTGCAGGGTAGCAAATCCTATGGCAATATACAGCGCAAATACTGCCAGCAGCAGATACAGCAGGAGCATGGGCAGCGAAAGCACCGACATATTGCTGCCGATAGCAAGCGCAAAGATAAAAGCAGCCAGAATGACCAGCGCCGTCCGCCAAATGACCGGAATGGAGCGCACCAGATGACCGATCCACCGGCCAATGGCTTTCAGAATCCGCCACAGCAGCCGGATGGCATACCAGACGACATTGTTCTTCAGAACCGTTCCTGCCTTGCAGCGGGTGACAAAGGAGATGATAAACAGATAAACAAAACAGAGAATAGCTGTTCCCAACAGCGCCGTCAACAAGCCGGAACTGTATAAATAGTATTCACTGAAAAGGGCGAGAGCGGGAATGAGAATACCGACCGCCATGAGATCCAGCGGGATCTTATCGAACCATGTCAGGTGAATACCATCAAATCCCTGCCAGTGACCGGCGGCAGCCATCTGCCAGAAGAAGCAGAACAGCGTCAGCACCACGAACAGCACTGTCAGCGGGATAAGGGCATTTTTCATATCCAGCAGCCATAGGCCAAACCGATACTCATAGGTGCGGGGCAAAAAGCCCTCCTGCAATGAAACGGTAATGACAAGTTCCTTTCCATCTATATCCAACCATCTATCATAAGTATAGACGATCTTTGCATCCTCCGGCAAAGCAGTCACTGTTGTGTTCTTGCCATCTGGCTGAGTCACCGTAATGCCATAGCCATTTTCGGCGGGGCAGCGGTCCCGAACGGCTTTGATAAACTCCTCCTCGCTTTTGCTGTTCAGCAGCCAGACCTGCACAGCATCGGCTACATTATCGGCCTGACTGTAGTACAGTGCTTCCCGGGCAGCAGCCTCCCCTTGCAGATAGATTTCATGGGAGAAGAAATAAACAACGCCTGCCGTATTAGCAACAGCCAGCGCAGTGAATATAAAAAACAAAAAATAGGCGACAACCTTTGTCCAGGTCTTATCCAAAAAGCGCTTCATATGGGATTCACCTCCATTTTATAGCCCTTGCCCCACACCACCTTGATGTAGCGGGGTTCGGCGGGATTGATCTCGAGTTTTTCCCTTAGGTGCCGGATGTGCACGGCAATGGCGCCGGCGGCATTGAGAGGGATATCATCCCACACCCGCCGGTAAATTTCCGCCGGGGTGAAAACCGTTCCGGCATTCTGCATCAAAAAGCGAAGGATATCGTACTCCTTGGGGGTAAGGGAGACTGGTTCGCCATCCACGGTGACCGCTTTGGCGTTATCATCTAGCTCTATCCCGCCGATAACAAAGCTGGTGGGGCGCACCGTACCGCCCCCCAACTGCAAATAGCGCCGCAGCTGGCTGCGTACCCGGGCCAGCACTTCTACTGGGTTAAAGGGCTTGGTGATGTAGTCATCCGCGCCGACATTAAGCCCTAAGATCTTATCGGTGTCCTCACTTTTGGCAGTGAGCAGGATGACTGGGATATTGGAGAACTCCCGTAGCCGGGAGAGGGTCTCCAGGCCGTCCATTTTGGGCATCATCACATCCAGCAGCATCAGGTGGGCATCCTCGCTGTTGGCCAAAGCCAGGGCCTCCCGGCCGTTTTCCGCGCGCAGCACATGGTAGCCTTCTGCCGTCAGGTAAATTTCCAGTGCCGAAACAATATCTCTTTCATCATCGCAGACGATAATGTTATACATTTTGGTTCGTCCTCTCTTTCACTTCTTCTCTCCCCTATGATACGCATTTTTGCGGCGGCGCACAAGAGAAATGCCGCAAAAAGCTTTAGCCGCGGCCCAGTTCCTTGGCGGTGATGGTGTGGCGGATGGGTTTCCATTCCACCTTGACAAAGAGCGCCGCAAAGCTGACCGGGATATAGGTAAACATAAAGATGGGGAAAGTAAAGACGGAGAGTACCTTGCGGGAGATGGAAGCGTTAATCTTGTGCCATTCGGTGATGGTGGTGATGAGACCGATGACAAAGAGCATGAGGTACATACTGAGCAGCGCCCCGCCCAAAGAGAGCAGTGCGGGCAGCACTCCGGTCCCTTTGAGGATGCCCAGCGCCGCCAGGGCAATGCTGTCCAAGAGGCTGATAGAGGTAAGGACGATGGCAGGCATGATGGCCATGGACATATCGACGCAGCTCCAATTGCCGCGGGCGGCGCCGCGCAGCAGGCCGGAGCCATACCGGCCAAAGACCTGCAGGTAGCCACGAGACCAGCGCAGCCGCTGGCGGCAGGACTGTGCAAAATCGGTGGGCTGCTCATCGTAGATGACGGCATCCTGGCAGATGGCGATACGGTGACCGGAAAGAATATTGTGGATGGAAAATTCGATATCCTCCACCAGCAGGTGGAACGGCCAGCCGCCGCATTCGTTCAGGATCTTCTGCGAAAAGAGGAACCCGGTGCCGGAAACGGCGCAGCTGCTGCCAAGCGCTTCCCGCGCGCCATTAAGGAAACGGCTTTCCCGTAAAAACCACAGGGCATAGCCCGCGCTGATCCAATTGCTGCCGTAATTTTTACTGTTGCGGTAGCAGGTGATGATCTCATTACCGGCGGAGAAGCTCTCATTCATACGGGTGAGGAAATCCGGTGCCAGCAGGTTATCGGCATCAAAGACCAGGTAAGCATCGTAGCCATCCGGGTAATCGGACTTGATGTGGGCCAGCAGAGCCTCCAGGGCGTAGCCCTTCCCTACCGCCTGCTTATTCTGCCGGGTATAGACCACCGCGCCCTTTTCACTGGCAATGGCCGCAGTACGGTCGGTGCAGTTATCGGCAATGACAAAAACAGTGATCAGTGACATATCGTAATCCTGGGCATGCAGGCTATCCAGCAGATCGCCGATGACAGTTTCTTCATTGCGGGCGGCAATGAGCACCGCAAAACGATGCGGGGCTGCGGCAGGAAGGCGCTTTCTCCTGCGGAGAAGCGCAACAGGGATATAGACAAACTGATAGGCATAGCAAACAAAAAACAGAACGGCAATGGCCTGATTGATGGCTTCAAGTGTCAACTTCATGGGTTTTCCCTCCGTGTTTTGGGGTTACTTTAGGGTACAATAAGAGTGTACCTTTTAAGTAATTAAGAAACAATCAGGCAGAAGTTTAAGAAATGGTTAAGATGGCGTGGAAAATGTCATTTTTGCGGTTGCGGTTTGCGAAAAAAACGAGTACAATACTATGTGGTGGGAAATGCGTTTCCCGGCCGAATCATTCTAAAAAAGGAGGTCCCAAAATGGACGCCGGTCCGTATCCCAGTTGTAATTTAATGAAACCTACGGGCATGGTGTCGGTTTATGGCACACTGCCCGCCTAAGGAGGTGCGCCAATGAACCAGGAAATTTTGGAACTTTTGGCGGAGAAGAAGTACTCCGCTGTAAAGCAGCTGATCGGCCAAATGGAGGAGGCCGACCTGGCAAAGCTCTTTGAGGAGCTGGAAAACGAGGAGGACGCCGACCAGTTCAACCGGCTGTTCCGGCTGCTGCCCAAGGAGACCGCCGCCGAGGTTTTCTCCTACATGGAGCCTGAAATCCAAGAAAAAATCGTCCGGACGCTGACCGATACCGAGCTGCAGCACATCCTGGACGACCTGTTTATGGATGACTATGTGGACCTGGTGGAGGAGATGCCCGCCAATGTGGTGAAGCGCGTGATGCAGAACACCACACCGGCCAACCGCAAGCTCATCAACCAGTACCTAAAGTACCCGGAGGATTCTGCCGGAAGTCTGATGACCAACGAGTATGTCTACTTCCGCAGCGGCATTACCGTGGCCAAGGCTTTTGAAATTATACGCGAGTACGGGGTAGATAAGGAAACCATCTACACCTGCTATGTGACCTCTTCCCGCAAGGAGCTGCTGGGCGTGGTGACGGTGCGCGAGATGCTCCTCACCGCCCCGGAGACCATCATTGATACACTGATGGACACCAATCCCATCCATGTGCATACCCATGATGACCAGGAAGAGATCGCCAAGATGTTCAGCCGGTACGATATGCTGGCCATGCCGGTAGTGGATAGCGAAAATCGGATCGTTGGTATCATCACCATCGATGACGCGGTAGATGTCATCCAGGATGAGAACACCGAGGACTTTGAAAAGATGGCAGGTATGACCCCCAGTGATGATACCTACCTGCGTACCCCCGTTATCACGCTGGCAAAGCACCGTATTATCTGGCTGATGGTGCTGATGCTCTCCGCCATGGTGACCGGCGCCATGCTGGAATACTATGAAGCTGCCTTTGTCAGCATTCCGCTGCTGGTCACCTTTATCCCGCAGATCATGGATACCGGCGGAAACTGCGGCAGTCAGGCTTCTACCATGATCATCCGCGGTCTGGCGCTGGATGAGATCTCCCCCAAGGACTTTACCAAGGCGTGGTGGAAGGAGATAAGAGTAGCGCTGCTGTGCAGTATCGCATTGTGCAGCGTAAACTTCATCCGTATCCTGATCCAGTACCATGACCCGCAGGTGGCGCTGGTGGTTTCCGGCACATTGATGCTCACCATCTGCATGGCGAAATCGCTGGGCTGTATCCTGCCCATTCTGGCAAAGATTTTGAAGCTGGACCCTGCCATTATGGCATCGCCGCTCATCACGACCATTACCGATGCATTCTCCATTCTGGTCTACTTTAACTTTGCGCTGTGGTACCTGCCCGGCCGGTTGGGATAAACAGATATAATAAAGCAGCGACCGCCGTCCCCGAAGATGGGAGCGGCGGTTTTTTGTTTGTATTTATTGCAAATATTTTCTTTTTTGATGTTGCAAAATGGGGCTGTTATTCGTTATAGTAAGTGTAGGAAAGAAAACAGCCGAAAAGAATGGAGGACAACATGAAAAAGGCAATAAAATTAACCGCGATACTATGTGCCCTGGTACTGCTGATGGGGCTGGCGGGGTGCGATGATAAGGCTGCCCAAACGCCGAAATATGAGACGATCACCGTGGAGATGCCGGAGCAGCAAGCTGATGTGGCGGGAGAGAAAATCATTAAGGCGGATCGGGCAATTTACAGCCTGTGGATGCTGACCGATGAGCATAACCTATACAGTTGCCACTTTACCGAGGATAATCAGCCGGATATGACCACACTGGAGCTGTGGTTTCAGGGAGTAAAAGACATTCTGGTTGATGGAACCAACTATGGCACATTATCGGTTCTGTTTGATGATGGGAGCTACAATCGCTATAATGTTCTGGAAATGGGCGGTCCATATCAGCCCGATCCAATACAGGAAGTAGCGGCGATCTCCTATGACTCGATTCTTCTTAAGGACGGCACTGTGCGGTATTACCGCATAGATTACGCCCCGGAGAAAACAGCAGAGGAATATAGCCAAACCGCCTGGCATACGCTGGAGGGTATTAAGGCCAAGGCAATCGCCGGTGGTGAGCGGGAACGAATGCTGATACTGGATGAAAATAATACGCTGTGGAACTGCAGCAAGGAGGATACTAACGACCGGCTGGAGGTCGCACAGAATGTGACGAGTTTCTGTTACAGTGCCTACAATAAAATGCGCTATCATGACGATATCTGGTACCGGACCGCGGATGGCGGGCTGTATCACCACCACTATGGATGGGGTGACCCCATTGGTACACCGGACACCCCCGAGGAACAGCTGCCTGCCACTGACCAATATGACCTGCCCGGCGTGCCGGTAGCAACCGAAGATGGTAATGTACTGCTGCAGCAGGAAGATGGGACCTATCTGTTTTTGCAGGCTAACAGTGAAGTCCCAAAGGTGTACACTATGCCGCTGAAGGGTGTGTACGCCGAGGGCAGCGCCTTCCGCTACATGGTGGCCGGCACCGATGGTCGGCTGTATTACCACAGCGATGCCGACACTGATCCGCGCAACCCCATTGATGAGGTAAACTGGGTGGTGGAGCTGCCGAATTAACAAAGCCGAATAAAGAGGAACCTCCCCCACCCTACTGCGGGCGGGGGAGCTTTTTAATAGCCTTTGGTTGTCTTCAAGCGGGTGAAGAGCTTATCCAGCGGAATGAACAGCACCGCCACCATAATGGCATTGCCGATCCCGTGCATGATATCATATGGGATGCCGGAAACGAACCACGAAAGTGCCATGTTCCAACCGCCAATGAAAAGATAAACCGGTGAACAAAGCAGGCCAAAGAGCATCCCGTACACCGTGGCAACGATAATCCACAAAAGGTAACTGCCCCACCGGGCCAGCAGGCGCACTACAGCGTAGAGAATGATCCAGATGTAAAGATACATATACACCCAAACATTGAAGCCATAAAGAAGCACCTGTACCGCCACAAACACATAGATGATGAGCGGCGTCATGCGGGGAAAGTGCAGTGTATACAGGATCAGCAATAAAGTGACCGGTTCAAAATTGGGGATAAAGGACATGGCCTGCTTGGCGGCGATGAGCAGGGCCGACAGCATTGCCGCCAGCACCAACTCATGTGTTTTCAGCTTCATGCGGCCGGCTTAATAGGTGGTAAGTACGATCTGGAAGGCGTCGCCATCGGCAATGGGGGCAGAATCAACACCGACAGTAAGGTCATCGCCGTTGCCATCCTTAAAGCACCAGTACTGACGCTGGCTGTCATCGGCGGTAACGCCATCCACGGTGGTGACATAGAGACCATACTGGGACTCAGTGCCCTCAACGAGTTTTTCCTGCTCCAGGGCGCCGCGCAGGAATTCTGCATCGGTGTGAATGGTGAAAACCTTATTCTCCACGCCCTCCTGCATCACGGTAACGGTGATGGTCTTGGCGCCTTCAATCGGGACGGGTTTTTTGGAGCCTTCGATGAAGAACAGCGCTGCTGCAATGAGTATCAGCACCACTGCTGCAATGATAAGAACTTTTTTGTTTTTCTGCATTTCTTTTTTTCCTCCTTAAAATAGACAGAGGCTGCCCCCTTCGTGCAAAATGGGACAGCCAAACTGACCCGTCGGAGATGCTCCCCTGCGGGTCTTTTGTGCGTTTGACCAATTCCTCGTGGTACTTTTTTGCACCGCGGGCAGACCGGTCTTTCGGCTTCGGATCATCGCTTTGCTCCGTCTTCCCGGTTACCCAGTGACATAAATGGAGGTCGGCTCCCCGTTACGGCGACGAGATCGCTCAGGACTTACACCTGATTCCCTGCTCCCCTGAATGAGTGGAAGCGTCTGCCTGCATCTGATTCATTTGTCGTGTGTTAGAATACCATATTCATTCGATTTCGTCAAGTTATTCCAGAAACCGCAGCACCATGGGCGCGGCGGTGAGGAACCATGAGGCAAAGCGCTCCGGGGTGGTACGCAGTTCCTCCGTAAGCTGTGCGGGTGTGACCCAGCGCAGCTCCTCGATCTCCTCCGGATTAGGAGTAAAGGGGCCGCAGTGCCGTCCAATGAGAACATGGTCATACTCGTATTCGTAGAGGGCATCATGGAAACGATGGAGATAGACAAAGCAGCCGATCTCCCGCAAGGGGCATGTAACGCCCAGTTCTTCCATCAGGCGGGCTTCGGCAGAGGGGATAGTTTCCTCCCCTATTCTCGGGTGAGAACAGCAGGCATTGGCCCACAGGCCGCCGGAATGGTACTTGCCCGAGGCACGCTTTTGCAGCAGCAGCTCCCCACGATCATTGATGAGGAACACTGAGAAGGCCCGGTGCAAAAGCGGGACGGTATGGGCTCGCCGCTTATCTGCCGTACCGATGGGATTATCGAACACATCGACCAAAATCAGATTATCCAGTCGCTCGGTCATATCGTTCCTCCGTGAACGGAAAAGAGCCGCGTGGGGCACGGCTCTTTGAAAGTTCTTTTACTGCTGCCCGGCAGCTTCCTTATCCTGCTGAATAAGCAGACGGACTGCCTCCACAGCAGCCTGACAGGCCAGGGCAGTATTGTGCTGCTCGGGATCGGGCAGGCCAAGCTTTTTGCGTTCCTGGTTCCAGCAGACATTCAGGATGCAGCCGGCACGGGCTTCCTCCAGTGTGGCGCAGACAACATAAAGCGCTGCGGATTCCATCTCGCTGGAGAGGGTGCCGCCCTTTTTCCAGCACTCCCACTTATATTCCAACATGGGGCCGACCGGCAGGCGGTCCGGCTCATGCTGGCCGTAGAAGGCATCCTTGCACTGGACGGTGCCGACATGCCAGCGGGCGCCCAGGTTTTTGGCGGCCTGGATAAGAGCGCAGGTAACATCGTGATCGGCGACGGCCGGGAACTCAATGGGCATATACTCGCGGGTGGTGCCCTCCATGCGAATGGCACTGTTGGCGATGACAAGATCGCCGCCTATGACCTTGAGATTGATGCCGCCGGTGGTGCCAATGCGGATGAAGGTGCGCACACCGGTCTTATAGCATTCCTCTACACCAATGGCAGTAGAAGGGCCACCCATGCCGGTAGACATGACCATGACCGTTTCGCCATCTACCTTGCCCAGCCAGGTGGTGTATTCGCGGTGCTGGCAGTAGAAGTGCGGCTCATCCAAAAACTGCGCGATCTTCTCCACACGGCCGGGATCGCCAGGCAGGATAACATACTTGGCGCCGTGGGTGTCATCGAAACCTACATGATACATTTTTTCCATGATACTATCTCCTCCCTATTGCGGGTAAAATTACTGCTGATTCATCTCTTCCATCAGGCGCTGCTTGGTCTCCCACAGTTTTTGAGAAAGATCGACATAATAGGTGTGTGGGTACTCAAAGCGCTTGATCTCATCCCACAGGGTATCCATCTGGGTGGCACTGTAGCTGCGGATCTCCTCCAGCGAAGGCGCCGTGTAGCACTGAACACCCTTCTTAAAGATCTGCACCTGGAGCTTTTCGGCACGGAAATTGGTGAGGGTCTTTTTCTTCCAAATGTCATTGGGATCGAAGATGGTAATGGGCTTGGTGTCATCCACTTCTTCGCCAGCCAACACGATGTAATCCGCCAAGGCCTTGCCATTATCCCGGCCATAGAAGCGATAGACCTCCTTGAAGCCAGGGGTGGTGATCTTTTGAGCAGTCTCGCTGAGCTTGATCTTGGGGATCAGCTCACCATTGTCATTTTCGATGGCAACAAGCTTATACACGCCGCCAAAAACAGGTTCATTTTTGCTGGTGATGAGATTTTCACCCACACCGAAGGAATCGAGCTTGGCATCCTGCAGCAGCAGGTCGCGGATGATGTATTCATCCAGCGAGTTGGATGCCATGATCTTGACATCCGGGAAACCGGCATCATCCAGCATCTTACGGGCCTTTTTGGAAAGGTAGGCCAAGTCGCCGCTATCCAAACGGATGCTCTTGGGACGGAAGCCCTTGGGCAGGACGACCTCATTGAATACCCGGATGGCATTGGGCACACCGGATTTGAGGACATTGTAGGTATCCACTAGCAGGCAGCAGTTATCGGGGTAGGTCTCGGCATAGGCCTTAAAGGCCTCGTACTCGTTCTCGAAGGCCTGAACCCAGCTGTGGGCCATAGTGCCGGAAGCCGGAACGCCCATCATGCGGTCGCTGATGGTACAGGCGGTACCGGCACAGCCCGCGATGTAGGCGGCACGGGCACCTAGCATAGCGCCATCGTACCCCTGGGCGCGGCGGGAGCCAAATTCCACAATAGCACGGCCCTGCGCTGCCCGGATAAGACGACTGGCCTTGGTGGCAATGAGAGTCTCAAAATTAAAGGTGACGAGCAACATGGTCTCTACCATCTGTACCTGCTCCAGCGGGCCACGGACGGTAATAATCGGCTCATTGGGGAAGATGGGGGTGCCTTCCTTAATGCTCCAAACATCGCAACGGAACTTGAAATTCCGCAGAAAATTGAAGAATTTCTCCGAGAAGCAGCCCTTTTTACGGAAGTACTCGATGTCCTCCTCAGTAAAAGAAAGGCCATTAATAAGTTCGATGATCTGCTGCAGGCCGGCATAGATGGCAAAGCCACCGTTTTCCGGCACACGGCGGAAAAAGACATCGAATACGGCGATCTTCTCCTGAATGCCGGCATGAAAGTACCCATTCACCATGGTATACTCATAATAGTCGGTAAGCAGGGTCAGGTTGCGTTCACGGGTGATATAATCGCTCATAATAGTAAAACATCCTTTCTTCCTCTGATTTATGTGGTCTTGACCGACAGCGCAGCACCCTGTGGAACAGTAAGGGTGGCCTGTTCGGTGTAGGTAGCAAAGGGTTCATCGGTGGCGGGATCCTGCTGGGCGTGGAACACCAAAATGCTGACGGTAACAGGATAACTGCCCGCTTCTGGCAAGGAATCCGGATAGGCATACAGCAGGTATTCCTCCGCCCTAATAATCGGAGTAGTGAGCAGCACGGTGCCATCGGCCAGAGTGTAGCGCACCCGCATCACACATTCATTGCCTGGGGTGTTTTCCAGCAGCAGCGGCAGGCTGCCATCCTTCCCCATAGCCAAGCTGCCATTAAAGAGATACCAAAAGTATTCCGGAGAGGTGTTCTGTGGGGCATTTTCGTAGCCCGGCAGACGGCCGGTATGGATGGTGGTATCCGCCATTTCGGTGGGGGTGGGTTCCGGCGGGGGATATTCCCCCTGAGGGAGAAGCAGCGCCAGCACCAGTCCAATGCCGACAGCTACCGCAGCTACCAACAGCGTGGAAATAATCTTTTTCGCCACGGTCATACGCCTACCCCCTCTTTTTCTCCGTCAGAATCAAAAAGAACGCTAATATTATAGCGCAATTTGTGCCAAAACACAACAGTTATGACAGAAAAACCCCCGACCACAGCGGATCGGGGGTTATAAGTGAACTGGCTTACGGGGCCTGGGTATTACCGCTCCCCTGACTATCGGAGGGGGTGAGCGTATCTACCCGGCCGACGGTACCGGTATTAAACTCGGTGCCGGAAACACTATCATTCATGATGGTGGTGACGGAGTAGAGATAAAAATCCTTGCCGTTTTTCCGCAGCTCATACAGCATGTATTTGGAGGGAGTCTCCTCCAGGTTACCCTTGCTATCATAATTGATACTGAGCACTGTAGTGGGTGGCACATAACCTACGGTAAGCTGGCAGCTATCCTGCTTCATTACAATTTTTTCCACGCTTGGGGTGGCAAAGCCGGTCATGGCGATGATGGGCACATGATAGGAAGCAATATCGCTATCGTACTGATAGGCATTTTCCATATCACCGATGGTCATATGCTCCAGCTTGATATTCTGACCAAACAGACTAACAGCCTGAGCGTCCACATCCGCCGCCGGGATGACCATGCGGCCGTACTCATCAAATTCGTAGCTGCCGCGGCGTTCGCCCAGCATACAGGCCCACAAACTACTTTGCAGCAAAAATTCATTATCGCAGGTAGCGGGGTCAGTAAAATCGGGCGGGTCGAACATGACCACTGGCAGCAGCATCTGCTCGTACTTGGTTTTTTGGGCGGTGTTATCCGCCAGATTGCGGGTAAGGCCATAGCACCAATTAAACACGGTGCATAGCCCAATAACGCACAGCACGATAAAAACGAGGCCAATCGGCGCCGCGTGACGGTTACGGGCATTCGTTTTCTCTGTACTCATAACAGGTTCCTTTCCTTACAAGGGGCGTTGCATCAATCCTTCTCTTTTTCCTTTTCGGCTTCCTTTTCAGAATCCGGGGCAAGGATGACACGCATTTTTTCGATCTTCTGTTCTTCCATTTCCAACACAGTAAAGGTAAGCCGGCCAAGCTGGAAGGTCTCACCGACAGCTGGGATGTGCTCCAACACCGAAAGCGCCAGACCATTCATGGTATCGTAGTCGTCTTCCTCAATATCGGCGGGATGGTAGTCAATTTCATCCAAGAAGTCATCCACCGGCATATCACCGCTGATCTCGTAGGTATCGGGGGTCACCTCGGTGAACTCGGTGACGACCTCGTCACGCTCATCATAAATCTCACCGACCAGCTCCTCCAGGACATCCTCCATGGTGACGATGCCCAGCGTACCGCCGTAGTCATCCATAACGATGGCGATATGCACCTTTTTACGCTGGAATTCCGAGAGCAGACGGGCAATTTTCATGCTGCGATGCACATACATCGGCTCGGTCATCAGTTTTTTGATATCGAAGTTCTTATTCAGCAGGGCAGCTTGCAGAATATCACGGGTATGCACTACACCGATGATGTGATCCACTGTCTCGCTGTAAACGGGAATGCGGGAAAATCCTTCCTCGGTGATGATCTGCAGTACCTCCTGCGGGGTGGATTCCTCATCGATGGCGACCATATTGACGCGAGGGGTAAGGATATCCTCCACGGTGGTATCATTGAACTCCAGAGCGGACTGTACCAGCTCTTTTTCCTGCTCCTCCAGCACGCCCTCCTCTTCGATGGTATCCAGCATATACATCAGTTCCTGCTCGGTAATGGTCGGCTGCTCCTCGCCGTCCTCCTTTTTCTTGAAGGGCTGCATGAGCCGCAGGAACAAAAAGCTGAACGGGGTAAAGATGACCATAAGGATACGCAACACCCCGGCAAACGCCATCGAAATGCTCTCGGCGTTCATCTTGGCAAAGCTCTTGGGGATAATTTCGCCGAAGGTGAGAACGACAAGGGTGGAAATACCGGTGGCAATCGCAACCGCATAATTTTTGAAGTACGCAGTGGCGATCACTGTGACCAATGAGGAAATGGCGATATTAACAAGGTTATTGCCGATAAGGATGGTCGCAATCAGCTTATCGTATTGCGCGGCCACCTTTACCGCCTGTGCGGCACGCTTATTGCCGTCCTCGGCCATGGTGCGCAGACGGATCATATTGGCCGCGGAAAACGCGGTCTCGGATGCGGAAAAGAAAGCGGATAGCATTAACAGAACCAGAATAAGTAGGTAGGTTGTACTGCCTATGTCGTCCAAAAAAATACACACTCCTTGTTTGAGTAAAAATGTTGATAGCACCATCACAGGAGACGGTGTTATTTTATATTGTAGCAAAAAGGGGATAATGCGGCAAGACCATGGATAAAATGTTCAGGCTTTATTCACAGCTTGGTGATAAAAGGCGGGGCACGGGTAATTGACTCTCCCCTGCCCCGCTGGCTTACGCTAAGGTGATTATTCCTTGCCTTCCTTCTTGGCTTCCATCTTGGCGATGGCATCCTTGCGGGAAAGATTGATACGGCCCTGCTGGTCGATCTCGGTAACCATAACGAGGATCTCATCGCCGACGGATACCACATCCTCCACCTTTTCCACGCGCTTCGCATCCAGCTTGGAGATATGGACAAGGCCTTCCTTGCCGGGTGCGATCTCAACAAAGGCGCCGAAGTTCATCAGACGGGTAACAACGCCCTTATAGATAGCACCGACTTCGGGATCATTGACAATGGTCTCGATGATATTGATAGCGGTGCGGCAGTCATCGATATCAATGGCGGAAACAAATACATGGCCGTCATCCTCAATGTCGATCTTGACATTGCACTCGGCGCAAATCTTCTGGATGGTCTTGCCGCCGGAGCCGATGACCTCGCGAATCTTATCGGGATCGATGGTCATGCTGAGCATCTTGGGCGCGTACTTGGAAAGCTCGGGCCGCGGGGCGGGGATAGCCTTGAGCATGACTTCATCGAGGATATAGTTGCGGGCCTTGTGGGTCTTAGCAAAGGCCTCTTTAATGATCTCGGGAGTCAAGCCGTCGATCTTGAGGTCCATCTGGATGGCGGTGATGCCCTTCTTGGTGCCGCCTACCTTAAAGTCCATATCGCCGAAGAAGTCCTCGACGCCCTGGATATCCACCATGGTCATCCAGCGGTCGCCCTCGGTAATAAGGCCGCAGGAGATACCGGCAACGGGAGCCTTGATGGGGACACCGGCATCCATAAGAGCCAGAGTGGAACCACAGATGGAGCCCTGAGAGGTGGAGCCGTTGGAGGAGAGAACCTCGGAAACAAGACGCAGGGTGTAGGGGAACTCCTCCACGCTGGGAATCACGGGCTCCAGGGCACGCTCGGCCAGGGCACCGTGACCGATCTCGCGACGGCCGGGGCCGCGGCTGGGACGGGTCTCGCCCACAGAGTAGGAGGGCATATTGTACTGATGGATATAGCGCTTGGAGGTCTGCTCATCGATGCCATCAAGGATCTGAGCCTCACGGATGGTACCCAGGGTGGCGATGGTCAGCACCTGGGTCTGCCCGCGGGTAAACATACCGGAGCCGTGAACACGGGGAATGATGCCGACTTCGGCATCCAGCGGACGGATCTCATCCATGCCGCGGCCGTCTACACGCTTGCCGTCATCCAGCAACCAGCGGCGCACCACAAACTTTTGCAGCTTGTAGATGCACTCATCCAGCATAGCGCCCTGCTCAGGGTATTTCTCATCATACTCAGCATGCAGGCGGTCATAGATGGGGCGCATACGCTCATCACGGATGTTCTTATCATCGGTATCCATGGCAGCACGGACATCCTCGATGAACTCATCCTTGATGGCTTCGAAGAGATCGTGATCGATCTCCTGGGATTCAAAGGTGAACTTGGGCTTGCCGATCTCGGCCTGGACTTCCTTGATGAAGGCAACCATCTTCTGCACCTCGGCAAAGCCCTTCATGATGGCTTCCAGCATGGTATCGTCATCCACCTCATTGGCACCAGCCTCGATCATGCAGACCTTTTCGGCGGTACCGGCCACGGTGAGCTGAAGATCGCTCTTCTGGCGCTGCTCGGCATTGGGGGTTAGGATGATCTCGCCATCTACCAAGCCGACATTGATGCCGGCGATGGGCCCATTCCAAGGAATATCGGAGATGGACAGTGCCATGGAAGCACCGATCATACCAGCGATTTCCGGCACGCAGTCGGGATCAACGGAGAGAACGGTCATCACAACGGAAACATCGTTGCGCATATCCTTGGGGAACAGCGGACGGATGGGACGATCTACCACGCGGCTGGAAAGCACGGCCTTATCGCTGGGGCGGCCTTCCCGCTTCAGGAAGGAGCCGGGGATCTTGCCCACGGCATACAGCTTCTCTTCAAAATCGACGGAAAGCGGCAGGAAATCGATGCCGTCACGGGGCTTTGCGGAAGCGGTGGCATTGACCAATACGGTGGTCTCGCCATAGCGGACCAGCACAGAGCCGCCAGCCTGGCAGCACATCTTGCCAGTTTCAAAGGTCATCTTGCGTCCGGCAAATTCGGTTTCAAATACGCGGAAGTTTTCAAACATCTTTTTTCTCCTTACTTTGTGTCTTTTGGTCTGACGGCTCCGCTTTCGTTTTAGCAATAAAGCCTTCCTCCGGGGAAGATTTTTGCCTTCCGGGGGAACGATTCACTGCTAAACACGAGGGCAAAAGCCGCCCTGCTTACCTGTGAAAAATGGGCTAAAAACCGGCTAAGAGGGCAGACGGAATCCCCGCCTGCCCTCCGGCAGTTTTGCTTACTTACGCAGACCCAGCTTGGCAATGATCGCGCGGTAACGCTCGATATCCTTCTTCTTGAGGTAGTTCAGCAGGTTTCTGCGGTGACCGACCATCTTGAGCAGACCACGGTTGGAATGGAAGTCCTTGGGGTTCTGCTGCATGTGCTTGGTCAGGCTGTTGATGCGGTTGGTGAGAACAGCGATCTGAACTTCGGGGGAACCGGTGTCGCCCTCGTGGGTCGCGTACTCAGTAATAATCTTGTTCTTTTCTTCCTTGAGAATCATGTTACTTCACCTCATAAATTATTTACGCCAAGATCTAAGTATCGGGATCGGTGAAGTTCCCACGGGGAACACTCCCAAATACCGGGATCCGGTCATATCAATATGGAATTATAGCATATAATATGGCTGCTGTAAAGTGCTTTTGGGCGGATTTTTACGGCTTTTTATGGTGCTTTTCGGCGGCCAGTACGGTGGATCGCAGCAGCATGGTAATAGTCATGGGTCCTACCCCGCCGGGAACCGGCGTGAGCCACCCTGCCACCGGGGAAACGCTCTCGAAATCCACATCGCCGCAAAGTTTCCCTGCTGCGTTGCGGTTCATTCCTACATCAATGACTACCGCACCGGGTTTAACCATCTTCCCGGTGACAAACCCAGCCTTGCCCACAGCGGAAATCAGAATATCCGCCCGGCGGGTCACCTCCGGCAGATTTTGGGTCCTACTGTGGCAGATGGTGACGGTAGCATTGCGGTGCAGTGCCAAAAGTGCCATGGGTTTTCCTACAATATTGCTGCGTCCAATGATGACACACTCCTTGCCGGCCATGTCTACACCGGTGCTATCGATGAGGGTGAGAATGCCGCTGGGCGTACAGGGGGCAAAAAAGTAATCCCCAATGACAATACGACCCACATTCTGCGGATGGAAAGCGTCCACATCCTTTTCGGGGTCGATCGCGGATAGGATCTCCTTTTGATCCAGATGAGCGGGCAACGGCAGCTGCACCAAAATGCCATCGATCTCTTTCCGGCCATTCAGTTCGGCAATGAGGGCAAGCAGTTCCTCCCGGCCGGTATTTTCCGGCAGGGTGTACTGCTCGGAGTGAATACCAAGCTCCTCACAGGCCTTGTGCTTATTGCGCACATACACTTGGGAGGCGGGGTCCTCTCCCACCAGCACCACAGCTAGGCCGGGGGTGATGTCCTCCGCTTTCAGAGCCTCTACCTGGATTTTCAATTCGGCGCGGCACTGGGCCGCCACCGCTTTTCCATCAATGATCTTCGCGCTCATGGGGTTCCTCTTTCTGTTCCGGTTGGGTCGGTTTCTTTCCGTTCTTCTTTTCGGCCAGCTTGGCATCCAGGGCGGCTATACGCTCCCGGCTTTCCTTGGTATCCACATAGCGGCCCAGGGTAAAGCGCGGCTTTTTCTGCCCCTCAATATACTCCAGCGTCATGGGTTTACGACCCCGAAGGAAGATAAAGAGCATCAACCCGGCGGCAACGATAAACAGCACGCCGCCCAGCGCCTGGGAAACCCGCACACTGCCCCACATCAAGCTATCGGTGCGCAGGCCCTCCACAAAGAAGCGCCCCAGGCCGTACCAGGTGGTATAGCCCAGTGTGATCTGGCCATCGTAGCTGCGGCGCGGGAACAGCCACAGCAGCAGGATCGCCACACCGATAAGGTTCCACAAGCTCTCGTATAGGAAGGTGGGATGTACCGGCAGGGTGGGATCCACCACAATGCCCTGGGCGGCCAGCGCCGCCTGATGCCGGGAAAGATAGGCGGAGATGGTATCTGATGTCATACCCCAGGGGAGGGTGGTATTGGTGCCAAAGGCCTCCATATTGAAGAAATTGCCCCAGCGGCCAATCGCTTGTCCCAACATAACGCCGGGGAAAGCCGCATCCGCTACCGGCAGCATGGGAAGCTTTTTGATGCGGCAGACGATAAACGCCACAATAAGCGCTCCAATAATGCCGCCATAGATGGCCAGTCCGCCACCACGCAGGTTAAATATTTCCTTTAGATTATCTTTATAATTATCCCACTGGAATGCCACATAATAGGCCCGCGCGCCCACAATGGCGCCGACCATGGCCCACAGGATGATATCCAGTCCCTCATCCGGGTGGATGCCGCAGGTGCGGTTGTGGGAAAGATAGACCCATAACCCCAGGCCAAAGCCCACCGCGATGATCACACCGTACCAGTAAATATCCAAATTGCCGATGGATAACGCCACCCGGCTAATGGGAAGTTCCCACCCCAAACCGGGAAACCGCAGAATTTCCATGGTACCCACTTCCTTTACACTGATAGTTTTTACTTTTACGGTTTATTATAGCATAGCCCCGGCGGTATTTCTATTCTCATTTATAAATTTTTGTGCATATCGGCTTGTTCTGTGCTATAATGACCGAAATGACCCTTTGACATCCGTCCAAGATAAAAGGAGCTGTATTCCATGACAGAACTTCTCATCCGGCTATTTATCCGTGATAAAGACAATGTGCAGGACCCCACGGTGCGCCAGCAATATGGCACGCTCAGCGGGTTGACCGGCATCTGCCTGAATATCCTGCTGTTCCTGGGCAAGCTGGTGGCCGGCACTGTTTCCGGTTCCATCGCCATCACGGCCGATGCTTTCAATAACTTATCCGATGCCGGTTCCTCGGTGGTCACACTCATCGGTTTCCGGCTGGCTGGGCAAAAACCCGATCGGCATCACCCCTTCGGCCACGGTCGGGTAGAGTACCTCTCCGGGCTGGCCGTTTCGGTGGTCATCCTGCTGATGGGCTTTGAGCTGGGTAAAACCTCCTTTGAGAAGATTCTCTCCCCTGCCCCAGTGGAATTTTCTCTGCTGCCGGTCATCATCCTGCCGGTCTCCATCTTGGTCAAAGGCTGGATGTACCTTTTTAACCGCAAGCTGGGCAAAAAGCTGGATTCCGCCGCCATGATGGCCACGGCTGCCGATAGCCTCAGCGATATGGTCTCCACCGGTGTAGTGCTGCTCGGCACCCTGATCGGACATTTCTTTAATATCCAGTTGGATGGCTGGCTGGGTATTTTGGTTGCCGTGTTCATCCTGTATACCGGCTACAATTCCATGAAGGATACCATTGATCCGCTGCTGGGCCGGGCGCCCGATCCCGAACTGGTGGATGGCATTCGCCGCCGGGTGCTGGCCCCTCCGGAAATTCTCGGCCTGCACGATCTCATCGTCCATGATTACGGCCCCGGCAGGCTGTTCGCCTCGCTGCACGCCGAGGTGGATAAAAACGGTGATATCTCCGCTATTCATGATGTCATTGACCGGGTGGAGCGGCAGATTCTGCACGAACTGGGCTGTGAAGTCTGCATCCATATGGATCCCATTGCCGTTGGTGACCGAAAGACAGCGGAATGCCGCACTATGGTGGCCCGGCTGCTGGCCGGGCTTGACCCAAGGCTGACAATGCACGATTTTCGCATCACCAGCGGCCCCGACCACACCAACCTCATCTTTGATGTGGTGCGTCCACTGGATTCTTCCTATACCAGTGAAGAGTTGGAAGAACGCATCCGGCAGGCGGTAACGGCACTGGAAGGCAATTATTACGCAGTCATTACCGTGGATACCCCAAGAGTATAAAACAGAAAAATGGCCGGGATTCTGTTCAGGATCCCGGTCTTTTATTGCTCCATATCATCCTCAGCAAAGGGAAGTTCCTGCAGCACCACCTCCCGGATGAACCGAAAGGTTTTCTCCTCCCCCTTATCTCGCAGCATTGTCAGGATAAACCGCAGCTTGCGAGCCGTCACCGGGTGCATCCAGCGGTTATCCCCCGCCCGCTGCAGATATTCCAGCGGAGCGCCATCGTGGTATTGATCCCCCAGGTAGGTCCGGCTGGCAGCAATGCGATCCATACACATCTCCACAAAGAATTCAGTTGGCATCTCCAGCGGCTCATATTGGTGGGTTACCGGGCTCACATCTGTCCAGTACTCAAAGTGGTGACGATTGCGGCCCTTGTGGTGCATCCACGCCAGCGAATAGCCATTCTCCCGGCGCTCCTGCTGCGTAGGGCTGAAGGTGCCCTGGTAATACTTCGCACCACGCCAGAATTCCGTTGGAGAGTATTTGGAAAGATCGTGGGTAAGACCCCGCCAGTACAGTCCCACCCGGAAGCAGTACTTCTGCACCAGGTGCCGGTGATGAGTAATGGTTCTAAAATGTCTGATGGGATGCATCTGCTCCCCCCTCTCTGCTTTACTCCGTTCATTATTATAATTCAACGGTCAAAGGATTGCAAACCCCAATGCAAAACGCTATAATAAAAAATACACACGCTAAAAAGGAGTTCTCCCATGACGATAAACGGTAAAAAATACATTGTAAAGGTCCCCACCGGCAAAACCACCAATGATTTTCAATTTGATGAACTGCTGCCGGCCTTCCGCAAATACTGCGCCAAGGTAGCACAGAACCAGGCCACCTGCATCGCCGGGTACACCAATACACTGGAAGTCCCCCAGGTGATGCGCTGGGCTGCTCTGTTGCAGGATCTTACTGGGCAGTTCACCGAATGCCTGGGCTACATCGAGCACATCAACCGCATCCCCACCGATGAGGCAGGCAAGTTCCTGCTCCCCCGTGCTATTTATGAAGACTTCCGCACTTTGAATGAAGTCATCAGCTGTGTGGGGCCCGCCGCGTGGAACCAATGGGATGAGACCAGCAAGCTGTACTGGAAAAGCTGTGTCCCCCGGATGCGAATGCTGATAGAGAATGCCAAAGTGACCGAAGAATAAGGGGAGAAAACTTTTTTCGGTTTTCCCGCAAAAAGGGCTTGATTTTTTACCGGGCCTATGGTATTATAATCAAGCTGAAGCGAAAGTTCCGGTATAAAATCTGGGTGTGGCGCAGGTGGTAGCGCGCTACCTTGGGGTGGTAGAGGCCGCTAGTTCGAGTCTAGTCACTCAGACCAAGTAAAAAAGGACGCCGACTGGCGTCCTTTTTTACTTGGTCTGAGCGGCTTTGGAGTATTTCTTTGCGCAATCAATATCAGTGTCAGCCCCCGCTCTGTTCTCATTTTATAGGAATGGAGCGGGGGCTTCTATTGGGCTTCAATATCTTTTTAATAATGCTGGAGAAGGAGTATCATGGAACTGTCGCTGCGGTTGGCTCCCCATTCGTAGAATTATCGATAATCGTCCAAACTCCGCTTTCAGTATCTTCAATCAGGTAGAAAAACTGATCGATGTTCCCATCATCCAAAAATGTTTTTGTATGGTCATATTCCACATAGTATTTTGCCCTTACCGCTAAAAAGTGTTCTGCGAGGTAGTCATCTGTCCATCCGCGGGACTGCGCAAGCTCACTTCCGGTATAGCGCTCAATCATTCGCTTTGTTTCGGTCTCGTCAACGGAGATCTCGTCAATTTGGACAGTCAGGGTGTATTCTTTTTTGATTTGCCCTTCTATCGCGCTTTGTACGGTTTCAATCGGAGACGCGGACTGTTTTTGCAGCCATGGGTCAAACAAGCCATATTCATATGCCGCAAAGCCGCAGAGCGCCAGCGATGCGAAGATGGCAGCGACAAGTATAAATGTGCGCTTCAAGCTTCTAATGCTCTTTCCGGTACCGCTATTCATAAATCCGCGCTCCTTTGCTTCAATAATATATTTATCATCAATCTTTTCGAATGCGTCAAGGATCAAATCCGCGTTCATAGAACACCCTCCTTTTCTAAATATGTGAGCAATTTTGCTCTTGTCCGATGGAGCATCGATTTTACCTTACTATTGCTAAAGCAAAAATCTGTGCTGATTTTATCTATTGGGTCCAAATACCAGTAACGGCAGAGGAGAACCTGTCGTTCCGTTGGGGCCAGTGTGCCGAGAAAACGGTTGATCTGCACTGAGAGCTCGCCCGCAATGACACTGTCCTCTACCGAAAGATTGGATGGGACACATTCCGAAAGTTCATCCAGTACAAGAGAAACTTCGTCACCGCCTCGCTTATCCCTGTGGGCATCACGCCATTTTTTCAGTGAAATGCTCCTGGTGATCTTGCCCAAAAATGTTCTTAGCATATTCGGACGGCGCGGCGGTATAGCGTTCCATGCGCCGAGGTATGTATCATTAACACTTTCATCCGCATCCTCTTGGTCGTGAAGGATGTTATAAGCGATATAGTAACAGTAGCTTCCATACTTTTGCTCTGTAGCGCTAATTGCCTTCTCGTTCCGCTCCCAATATAAATCAATAATCTTGCTATCTTCCATTACTCCACCTCCTGCAGTTTGAAATAAAGGCCTTTCACCCCTATACTACCTGTTTTTCTGGTTTGGTCGCAGGTTTTTTCGATTTTTCTTTGGGACAAATCGTCCCAAGGTATCCTCCTCGGTGACGATATGTCCTTTGCGGAAACGCGCATCCTTGTATTCTCCCTTTATGATCTGTGTCATATCGTAACACAGCATCTGCCCTACGGCATCCTCTGCTTTGATGCGCTTCACGCAAAAGCCTCCCATTCGATATTCTTATATGAGTATAACCGATTATAGCAAAAAACGGCGCCCTCTTTCAATGGTGCCGTTCGGCATAATGGTAAATGCGTTCGTCAATATCGAAAAAACATCGTCAATTTTCTTCTCATCATCCGTCTCGTTCCTCATCCCCACTTATTCTTGACAGCTCCCGCCCCGGTGGAGTATGATAAAAACCAATTCAAAAAAACAGGAGAACATAATTATGGCATATACAGCAGCAGTTATCACCGTCAGCGATCTGGGCAGCCGCGGCCAGCGGGTGGATACCAGCGGCCCCGCCATCTGCGCCATGCTGGAGAAAGCCGGTTTTACCGTTACCTACACCGCCATTGTCCCGGATGAGATCCCCCAAATCCAAACCGAGCTCACCACTGCGGCCGATGGGCGTCACATCAATCTCATCATCACCACCGGCGGCACTGGGCTTTCCCCGCGGGATGTCACCCCCGAAGCCACCTTGGCCGTCCTGGACCGCGAAATTCGGGCCATTCCGGTGGCCATGTGGGTGGAGGGCCTTAAAATTACCCCCCGCGCCATGCTTTCCCGAGCCGTAGCCGGCACCCGTGGCCGCAGCCTCATTCTCAATCTCCCCGGCTCCGAAAAAGCCGCCCGGGAAAACCTTTCCGCTGTCATCGGCGCACTGGAGCACGCTATGCACATGATCGCTGCGGAAGGCCACTAACCCCCTGTAACACCAAGGCACCGGTACCCCACTGGGATACCGGTGTCTTTTTATCACTTTTGCTTATGCCTTTACCTTCTTGGCGCATACGCTTTCGTATGTCTCCACGATCTCCTTTTCCGGGGCCTCAGTCAGCAGAGAAACCACCACCAGGGCAATGCACGCCACCACAAAGGCCGGCAGCAGCTCGTAGATGGCCCACGCGCCGCCCATCGGGGCAATCAGGTACTTCCATACAAATACCATCACGCCGCCGGCAACCATACCGGCCAGGGCGCCCCACTTGTTGCTGCGCTTCCAGAACAGCGAGAACAGCACCACCGGGCCAAAAGCCGCGCCAAAGCCTGCCCAAGCAAAGGAAACCACCCGGAATACCGAGCTGTTGGGGTCCCACGCCAGAATAATACCGATGGCCGCAATAACCAGTACTGTCGCCCGTGCCACGATCATCTCGGTCTTGCTGCTCAGCTTGATGCCAAACACATTCTGAGAAAGATCCTGCGAAACGCTGGAAGCCGCTGTCAGCAGCTGGCTGTCCGCGGTAGACATCGTCGCCGCCAGAATACCAGAAAGGATTACGCCCGCCACAATGGCCAGCAGGATACCGTGCTGACTCATCAGGTCCGCCAGCTTAATGATGATCGTCTCTGCATCGCTGCTGTTGGTCAGGAAGGGCACCTTGCCCGCCACCGAAACGCTATAACCGATCACACCAATAGCCACCGCAATGAACATCGAGATCACCACCCAGACGGTCGCGATCCGACGGGAATCGTTAAGCTTCTTTTCCTCCTTGATGGCCATAAAGCGCAGCAGGATGTGCGGCATACCAAAGTAGCCCAGACCCCACGCCAGCGTGGAGATAATGCTGAGCCCCCCGAAGGAAGCCGCGCCGCCGGTGGTCACATCATAGCCCTTGGTCATGCTCAGGTAGCCGGGCAGCGCCTCGGCATTGGCAATGACGGTATCCACACCGCCCGCCTGTTGGATGCCAAACACCACTACAACGATCAGCGCAATGGTCATAAAGATGGACTGGATCAGGTCGGTGAAGGAAACCGCCATAAAACCGCCCAGCACTGTATAGCCAATGACTACAATAGCGCCCACGATCATCGCGGTATGGTAATCCACCCCAAACAGGCTGTTGAACAGCGTACCGATGGCCTTAAAGCCGGAAGCGGTATAGGGGATGAAGAAAACCAGGATCACCACCGCCGCAATGGCGGAAAGCAGGTTTTTCTTATCGCCATACCGGCGGGAGAAAAAGTCCGGCACGGTGATGGCCCCAATGCGGGCCGAATAGCGCCGCAGCCGCCGCGCCACGATAAGCCAGTTGAGATAGGTGCCTATCGCCAGCCCGATGCAGGTCCAGGAAACCTCCGGCAGGCCGCACAGGTATGCCAGTCCCGGCAGACCCATCAGCAGGTAGCTGCTCATATCGCTGGCCTCAGCGCTCATGGCCGTCACCAGCGGGCCCATCTTGCGGCCGCCCAGGTAAAAGTCATCGCTGCTGTTGCCGCTGCCCTTTTTGCCAAAGTATACACCGATGAGCACCATGGCAATCAGGTATACCGCTATGGTTATCAGAATAACTACTTGAGAACCTAACATTTTCCGTCTCTCCTTTGGGGTTACTGTTAATATGCACGAAGTATACCACACAAATTAGTAGACGAAAATACAGAACGGCGTACAGACTTTATTCTGTACGACGAATCGTTAAATATCATATTTTTCTCTTAATTAAAGCATTTATATATAGACGATTTTCCGTTCTGTTTATAACCAGTAAAAAATTATTTTTTCCGGAACCCTTCCAAAAACATCGGCATCATGGTTTTAGTGTATTGGGAAAGCGAATACTCCCCGCTGGAAAGGCACCAGTCGTACATCAGCCCCCGCTCAAACATGGCGTAAGCCTTCACAATCTCCCCCACTGTATAGTCGGTGGTCAGCTCGCCGTTTTCCTGCCCCTGGGTGATGATCTGCCGCAGCAGCTTATAGTAGGTACGGTTGCGGCTCAGAAGGTGCCGCTCTCCCTTGGTCACCAGCTGGCTGCTAAAAAGCCTGCTCAGCAGCTCAATGGAAACTGTATTATCAATGGTCACAAACAGCTCATAGTTCAGCCAGCACAGCAGTCCTATGCAGTCCATATCGCCGTGCTCCTGCTGCATCAGTTCCTCGTACCGCTCATCAAAGAGAACCGAAAGGGAGGAAAGCAGGGCATCCTTACCATCAAAGTAATGATAGAACGACCCCTTGGAGGTCTCGGATTCAAAAATGATATCCTCCACCGTGGTCTCCTCATAGCCCTGTTCATAAAAGAGCTTCCACGCCGCCGCCACGATGCGGCCCTTGGTATTGCGGGTATTCTTTTTGGGCATACTGCCGCCCCCTTTCATTATGGGCTTATTTTACCACAGCGCCGCTCCCCTTGCCAAGTCCTTTCCGTCAAAATGCGCCCTCCTATCATCCCATATAAAATCACCCGACCAAGCGCCCCTGCGCCCGATCGGGTGAAAAATATTCATCTGCCCAGTAGCTCCCGCACCGCTTTGCGCAGTCCGGCGGCGTCCAAGTCCATGCGGCGCAGCAGCTCCCGCCGCTTTCCGTGGTAAATCCACCGGTCCGGCAGCGCCAGCACATGCACCGGCGTTTTGCTGTCCCGCTCGGCGGCATATTGCTGCAGCAGGCTCCCCAGCCCGCCAATGGCCGCCACCTCCTCGTAGATCAACAGCGGCTTACCCTCGGCCAGCAGGGCATCCATCATTTCGGTATCAAAGGGCTTCAGGAACCTTGCGTTCACCAGCCCCATTGCGATTCCGTCCAGCTCCAGCAGCCGCCGGGCTTCCTCGGCCTCCCCCACAAAGTCCCCGTAGGAGATCACCGTCATCTCGCCCGTATGCAGCCGCTCCCAGCGCCCCACCGGCAGCGGTTCGGTGCAAAGCGCCTGCTCCTGCATGGTATTTTTGCTGTACCGCAGCAGGTAGGGACCCTCCGTGGCAAATCCCGTGGCCAACAGCCGGGCACTCTCCGCGGCATCCTTGCCCTGTGCCAGCGTAATGCCGGGGATCGGCAGCAACAGAGAAACATCAAAGATCCCCTGGTGAGAAACACCGTCCTCCCCTATCACGCCGCACCGGTCAATGCCCACCACCACATCGCCGCCCATCCGGGCAATATCGTGGTTCACCTGGTCATATCCCCGCTGTAAAAAGGTGGAGTAGATGGTCACATAGGGCTTCATGCCGCTCAGTGCCAGGGCATTGGCCAGCACCAGCGCGTGCTCCTCGGCAATGCCCGCGTCAATAAACCGTTTCGGGTATTTTTTCGCGAATTCCGTCAGATGGGCGCCGGTGGTCATCGCTGGGGTAATGGCATAAATGCGCTCATCCTCCGCGGCCAGCTTCATCAGCGTTTCACTGATGGCCTTTCCCTGGGTGGTACCGCCGGCCACCGGCCGCCGCCCGCTTTGGGCATCAAAGGCCCCCACCCCGTGCCAGATACCATCGGAGTCATCCCGGCAAAAATCGCACCCACGCCCCTTTTCGGTAACGACATGCAGCAGCACCGGCTTCTCGGTCTCCTTTGCCACCCGCAGGAAGGCGTCCAGCTCTCCCAGGTCGTGTCCGTTCACCGGCCCGTAGTAGGTAATGCCCATCTCCTCAAAGAGGGCGCCATCCCGCAGGTACAGCCGCTTCAGGTCCTCTTTTACCTGTTCTACCCCATGCACCATGGCGTTCCCCACCACGGGGATGCGCCGCAGCGCCGCCTTGGTGCGGCTTTTGGCGCTGCGGTAGCCACGGTGCAGCCTTATCCGCTCCAGCGAATTGTGCAGCGCCCCCACATTGGCGCTGATGCTCATGCGGTTGTCGTTCAGTATGATGATCAGCGGCTTTTGGTAGTCCCCGATGTGGTTCAGCGCCTCGTAGGCCAGACCGTTGCCCAGCGCGCCGTCCCCTATCACCGCCACCACCGCTTCCTTACCGCCTCGCGCCTCGCGCGCCATGGCAAAGCCCAACGCCGCTGAAAGGGATGTCCCGGCATGGCCGCCCTCGTAGCAGTCGCAGGGGCTTTCCTCCCGGCACTGGAAGCCGGAAAGGCCATCGGTACAGCGCAGCGTATCAAAAGCCGCCGCCCGTCCGGTCAGCAGCTTATGGGTGTAGCACTGGTGCCCCACATCAAAGATGAGCTTATCCCGCGGCACCTCAAAGACGCGGTGCAGCGCCACCGTCAGCTCCACCAATCCCAAATTGGAGGAAAGGTGCCCGCCGGTATGAGATACACCCTCTATGATAAATTCCCGCAGCTCTCCGCACAGCTTTTGGAGCTCTTTCTCATCCATCCGCCGCAGAAAAGCCGGGTCCTTGATCTCTTTTACATTCATTCAGTCGGTTCCTTTTTTAGGTAAAATTCCGCCAGTTTCCTATCCTCCGGCGTCGTGATCTTCAAATTCCTGCAGCTGCCCGGCACCAGCTTTACCCGTCGGCCGGCGCGCTCCAGCAGCATGCAGTCATCCGTGATCCGGCCTCTTTCTGGCCCATCGCCCAGTGCCCGGTGCAGCGCCAGCAGCTCCTCCCGGTAAAAGGCCTGCGGCGTCTGGATAAGCCATGTCCGGCTGCGGTCGGTTGTCGCCTCCGCATAGCCTTCTTCATCCGCCAGCTTTACGGTATCCCGGCTCGGGGTAGCAATGGTCGCTCCGTCCGCCTCCTCCAGCGCCGCCAGGCAGTCCTCCAGCATCCGCTCGGTCACCAACGGCCGCGCCCCATCCTGGATGAGCACCACCTCGCCCCGGGCCGCCGCCAGCGCATTTTCCACCGAAGCCGCGCGGTCAGCCCCGCCGGTCACTACTGTCACCGGCTTTTGCAGGCAAAGACCCTCCGCCAGCTTTCGCAGGGCCGCTTCCTCACCGGCTTTGGCCGCCAGCACCACTTCATCCACCACATCTGCAGCCAGGAATACCCGCAGGCTGTATTCCAGTACCGGCCGGCCCAGCAGTTCCACTAGCGTCTTGTTTTCACCGGTGCCGTAGCGGGTGCTGCTTCCCCCCGCCAGTATGATGCCGCTTACCATCGCTTTTCTCTCCCTTCTTGCGGCGGTCGCCCTCCGCTTTGTCTCGGGCCGGCCGCCTGTGTTCCACAGGCCGTCCGGCCCTCGCTCGCTGCGGGCGCCCGCCGCCGTTTTCCGCTTACTCCGGCCTTCCTATTCCCCGACAGCAGATCGCCCAGCGGCTTTCGGCCATTTTCTCCGCCGCCACTTTAGCTGCATCTTCCTCCGGGAATATTCCAAATACCGCGCTGCCGCTGCCGGTCATCATCGCCGCCAGGGCTCCGCTTTGCCGCAGCTCCTGCCGAATCTCACTCAGATCCGGCAGGGCGGTCACTTCCTCAAACACATTGTAAAGGCTGCCGCACAGCCCCGCCAGGTCGCCCTTTTCCAGCGCCTTTGCCGCCTCTTGGGTGGTAAAGCGCTGCCGCAGGCTCTCTCCCATCTCGTCGATCCGCCGGTACATGGCCGGGGTGGAGCACCCCGCCTTCGGCTTGGTGATCACCAGCCACAGCGGCAAATGGCTTTCCACCGGGGTCAGCTTCTCCCCGATCCCGGCCGCTGCCGCCGCCCCGCCATCAATGCAGAACGGCACATCGGCACCCAGCTCCGCCGCCAGCGCCCGCAGCCTTTCACGGCCCAGGCCCAGCCCGTACAGCCGGTCCATCCCGCGCAGGTAGGCCGCCGCGTCGGTGCTGCCGCCGCCCAGTCCCGCCTGGGTGGGGATATTCTTTTCCAGCGTCACGGCAACCCCGCCAAGGTTCGGGAACTCCCGCCGCAGCAGCCGGTCCGCCCGGGTGATGATATTCTCCTCCGCCGGGATCCCGGCCGTTTCATTCAGCCAAAAGCCGCGCTCCCGCTGTTCCAGCGTCAGCTTATCGCACAGACTCACGCTCTGGAACAGCGATTCGATGGTGTGGTAGCCATCCGCCCGCCGTCCGGTCACCGCCAGAGTCAGGTTTACCTTGGCATAGGCCGCCTCCATCACCTTTCGCATGGTCCGTCCTCCACTGTCAGGATGCACAGCACCGAAATGCCCAGTCCTTTTCCGCAGTCGGTCAGTCCCTCGCCGGTGGTGGCGGTAATACCGATGGCCGCGGGCTCCACCCCCAACAATTCAGCAATCTTTTCCTGCATCGCGGGGATCATCGGGCTGATTTTCGGCCGCAGACACTCCATCGAAACACTGAGGTGGACGATCCTCCCCTCCAGTGATTTTAGGGCTTCCCGCAGGTATTCCGCTGAATCGGTGATGCCGCTTTGGCACATCTCATCGGCCACCCTGCCCAGTATATTCCGCCCGGTAATACCGGAAACGGCATTGGTGATGGCATGCAGCACCACATCACCGTCGCTGTTGGCCAGCAGTCCCACCTCTCCGGAGAACACCACACCGCCCAAAATCAGCGGCTTGCCGTACCCCTCCTCAAAGCGGTGGCTATCCTGCCCGATCGCTGCCTTCATGCCGTCACCTCACTGTCTCGTCTCGATCCATTCTTCGGTCCTTTGCCGTATTTCCCCATCCAGCGCCAGCACCTCATCCACGCTTCCCAGCGCGCAGGCCGCGTGTTGCTCCAGCATTGCCCCCACCCCGCGGGGGATATCGGTAAACCGCAGCCCTCCCGCCAAAAAGCGGGCTACCAGCACCTCGTTCGCCGCATTCAGGACCACCTGGGCACTGTGTCCACTCTTGGCCGCCTCTATGGCCAGCCGCAGGCAGGGGAACTTCTCTTCATCCGGCGCCTTAAATTCCAGCGCCTTCATCGCAAAAATATCCAGCCGGTGGGGAGCCGGCATCCGCTCCGGGTAGGAGAGCGCATACGCAATGGGAATCTCCATATCCGGCGGGGCAACATTCGCCATAATACTGCCGTCCCGGAATTCCACCATCGAGTGAACGATGCTCTGCCGGTGAATGACCACCTGCACCTTTTCTACCGGCACATTAAAGAGCCACCGGGCCTCGATGACCTCAAAGCCCTTGTTCATCATGGTGGCGCTGTCTATCGTGATCTTGGGTCCCATCTTCCAGGTGGGGTGCCGCAGCGCCTCCGCCGGGGTAATCTCATCGGTAATTTCCTTCTCAAAAAACGGCCCGCCGGAAGCTGTCAGCAATATCCGCTCGATCTCTGCGTGGTTTTCACCCCGCAGGCACTGCATGATGGCACTGTGCTCACTGTCCACCGTCAGCAGGGTGGCGCGGCATTCTTTGGCCGCTTCCATTACCAGGCGGCCGCCCGCCACCAGCACCTCCTTATTGGCCAGCGCCACCGTTTTCCCGTTTTGGATCATATTCCAGGTGGGGCGAAGTCCCGCCACTCCTACCAGGGCCGAAACTCCGATATCAAAGTCCGTCAGCCGGCTGATCGCCTCCATCCCATCCTTGCCCCAGTAGATATCCAGTCCGGGGAACTGCTCCCGCAGCGCTTCGGCGTCCTGTTTTTCCAGGATATACACATGCCGGGGGGTAAATTCCCGTATCTGCTCGGTAAGCCGCTGCAAATTATGTCCTGCCGTAAGGATGGAAACCGCAAATCGATCCCGCTCCCGCCGCACCACATTCAAGGTGCTGCACCCTATGGAACCGGTACTGCCAAAAATGGCAAGCTCTTTCATCTGGTTTCCTCCCTTTGGCTTTTGCTTGATTTTTAATTATACCATAGGCCCGGGCCCTTTATCAACCGCAGGCCCGCATTTTGCTCCTTTGCGGGTTTTCACAGACCGCAGGCTTACGGCCCGCAGGGCAAACCGCCCTCTGGGCGGTTTCAGCGGCCTTCGGCCGCTGGCTCCGGCTGCGCCGGAGCGCCCTGCGGGCCGCCTCTCCCCCCGCGCTTCCCTGCCAAAAGGCGGCAAGGCATACCGCCCCGCCGCCTGCTATTCGGGTTTATTCCGCCACCGGCCGGATGATCCCCATCGGGGTCTGCTCGTGGCTCTGCCCCAGGGGGTTGTCCCGCAGGATCGCCGCCATCAATCCACGGTCGGTGGAAAGCGGCGCCGCGCCCATAATGACACCGCCGATGTCATTGATGTCGGTGATCAAAATGGGCTTGCCCAGCACGGCGTAAATTTCCGCCGCCACCTTATCGGGGTCCGCCGGGCCCAGCACCACATACTCGTTGTAGGGCGGCAGTGTGCAGTCACACGGCCCGTCAATGGAACGCGCCTTTTCCCCTGCCACCTTGTAGAACCACCCGCGGATGCCAAACAGCTTACCCACCGCGGAAACGGCAGCCGCCACCAGGATGCGGAAAGTCCCGCATTCTCTTATGGCCATCTCCATCGTCTCCGGGATGCCCAGCCCGATGCCGTAGGGCGTTTTCAGCACAAATTTACACAGGAACTTCGCCAGTGGCCGGGGCTTGATCTCCTTCATGGGGATTGCCCGCTTTTGGGTGCAGGCCACCGCCTTTTCGGTGATAAACAGGGTATCGCCCTCCTGCATTTCAGGGGCGGCGTATTTCATCACCACATCGGTAATGTTGTCCGCATCGGTGATGACATGAGTCTTGATGCACAGGCGGCGGTACTGCTTTCCCTCCACCTCTATCATCTCATTTTTTCCAGGATTAACTACCATCTGCTCTCCTTCCTCTCTTTTTGCGTCCGCTGCTTTTGGGTGCGGCAGACCCGCTTTTTATGCGCATTATTATAGCACCGTCTTTTTCCTCATGCAATGCTTTCGCCCAAATAACAAAGCAGCGCCGTCACCAGGCCCCGCAGCCGCCATTCTCCAGCGTCCGCCGGCAGGAACACACACTCCCCGGCCCGTACCGGCTTGGTTTCACCGCCGCACAGCAGCTCTCCCTCTCCGGCCGTCACCAGCAGCCCGGCAAAGCTCTCCCCATCGCAGCAGCCCGCGGCTTCGTTCTGCAAAAGATCCACCGTAAAGTTTTTATGCTGTCCCAGGTGCCCACCAAAGTCCCAGTCCTGTTCCACCGGACCGGGCTTCAGCACCGCCAGCGATCGCTCCACATGCAGGGGCCTCGGCTTGCCGTCCGCCCCCAAGCGGCCATAGTCATACAGCCGGTAGGTCACATTGGAGCTCTGCTGGATCTCCGCGATCACCATCCCCGCCCCAATGGCGTGCACCGTCCCCGGCGGAATGTAAAAAACATCCCCCGGCTGCACCGGCACCCGCCGCAGCAGGTCGATCAGGGTATTTTCGGCCAAGCTTTTCTCTATTTCGTCCCGGCTCACCGCCCGGGCAAAGCCATAATACAGCGCCGCGCCCGGTTCCGCCTCCAGCACCATCCACATCTCCGCCTTGCCGCTTTGATGCTCCTCCCGCCTGGCGTATTCGTCATCCGGGTGCACCTGCACCGAAAGATCCCTCTTCGCGTCGATGAGCTTTACCAGCATCGGGAACTCCTCAAATTCCGCGCACCGCGTCCCAAAGAAGTTCCCCGGATATTTCAGGGCGGCCTCCGGCAGCGTCAGGCCCTTCATTTCACCCTCAGCCAGGCGGCTCATGCCGTCCGGGTGGCAGGAAAGCACCCAGGCCTCCGCCAGCGGCTCACAGTCGCTTTCGATATGGTATTTTTCCCGCAGCTTCTCGCCGCCCCACAGGTAGTCCTTACAGGCAGGCGTCAGCTTCCACATCGGCATTTCGTTCCCTCCTTCGGGCTGTTATTCCACCGCCATCCGCAGCAGGGTGCCCTCCGGCAGCGGCTCCGGGTAGTCCATCATAAAGGGCGCCGCGGCATGGGGCACACAGTCCACCGGCAGGCCCTCGGCGTCATACAGCTTTTCCGGGGTAAAGGTCCTTACTCCCTGCAGTGGCAGCACCAGCTCCAGCGGCTGCCCCACCGCGAATTTATTCCTCTGCACGCACAGCAGGCGCCGGTTTTCGGCGTCGTAGCCGGTCACTACCCCGGCTACCTCCCACCGGCGGATATACCCGCCCGTTTCATAGCACTGTCCGGCCTCCGGCGGTCCAAACAGAAACCCGGTGGTATAGTCCCGGTGGCTCACCTTGGTCACTTCCTCCCGCAGCCAGTCCGGGCAGCGGTAATGCTCCGGATCCCGCCACATCAGGTCGGTGGCGGCCCGGTAGGCCCCGGCGGTCACCGCCGTATAGTAGGCCGATTTCGCCCGCCCCTCGATCTTGAAGGAATGAACCCCCGCTTTCGCCAGCTTATCCAGGTACTCGATGAGACACAGGTCCTTGGCGTTTAGGATATAGCTGTAATGGCCTTCCTCCTCCACCGGGTAGTACTGCCCGGGGCGCTTTTCCTCCATCAGGGCGTACTTCCAGCGGCAAGGCTGGGTGCAGGCGCCCCGGTTGGCGTCCCGCCCGGTCAGGTACTGCGAAAGCAAACACCGTCCGGAAACACTCATGCACATGGCCCCGTGCACAAAGACCTCCACCTCCAGCTCCCGCGGGATGCGGCGGCACAGTTCCTCTATTTCGGTCAGCGGCAGCTCCCGGGCCAGCACCACCCGTTTGGCCCCCAGGCGGTGCAGCTCGGTGGCGGTCAGCCAGTTGGTCACCCCGGCCTGGGTGGAGATATGCAGCTCCAGCTCCGGCACAGCCCGGTGGGCGGCCATCAGCACCCCTATATCGCTCACAATGGCGGCGTCCACGCCCATCTCGTGTACCTCGGCCAGGTACCGGGGCAGCAGGTCGGCCTCCTCATTGTTCAGCAGGGTGTTGCAGGTCAGGTAAAGGCGCTTGCCCATCTGGTGGGTCAATTTCACCGCCTCGGCCAGCTCCTCCTGGGTAAAGCTCCTGGTCCCCGCGCGCATGTTAAAGAGCTTGCCGCCCAGATATACCGCGTCCGCCCCAAAGCGCAGTGCCGCTTCCAGTCGTTCCCGGTCGCCCGCCGGCGCCAGGACCTCCGGTTTCTTGTCTATCATCGTGTTATTTTCTCCTGTTTACAGCTTCATCTGGATGGAACGGCCCACTTCCAGCGCTTTTTCCTCGCCCTGCAGGGCCGCCAGCAGGTACAGCGCAAAGGTCATGGCATTGCCGGCGCCGTTCGCGGTGATGATCTTTCCATCCTGCTGCAAAGGGGCCGCCGTATAGGTACCGTGGTACTTTTCGTCGTTCTCAAAGCCCGGATAGCAGGTATATTTCCGGCCGTGCAGCAGGCCGTTTTCTCCCAGCACGCTGGGGGCGGCGCAGATGGCCGCGACCCACAGATTCTCCTGGGCAGCATAGGCCAGCCCCTCCTGGATGGTCAGCGACTCTCCCAGATGGGTGGTACCGGGCATCCCGCCGGGCAGCACCATCATATCGATCTCATCCGGGATGACATCCTCCTCGGCGATATCGCACCCCACCGGGATGCCGTGAGCGCCGGTGATGGTCTTGCCGCCGATGCCCACCGTCTTAACGGTCACGCCGCCCCGCCGCAGAATATCCACCGGGGTCAGCGCCTCCACTTCCTCAAAGCCCTCTGCCAAAAATACATAAACTGTCATCGTCGTTTCCTCCTTGCATCGTTTCTGCCGTCCGGGGACATTCCCGCCCCCTTCGGCAAATTCATTCTCGTCCTGCTCCCAGTGCTTCCGAATTACCTCATTGTGCTTTTCCGTTCGTCTACATCGAGCTCAGGCCTTCAGCAAATTTATTTTCGTTCTATTCCGGGTACCGCCGGGGGTTCCGCCGCGCCCTTTTCAGTCCATCGCCAGCGGGGTATATATCTCCCCCGGCAGGCCGATTTCCGCCGTTTCGCGCGCCATCATCATCGGCTCGGTCCGCAGGCCGTCCGCCGGCTCCGCGCCCGGCAGCGCCAATTGCAGCTCCCGGCTTTCCAGCGCTTTGCACAGGCTTTCCAGCGCCTGCGCTCGCAGGGCTTCGGGGCACAGCAGCTCCCGGATAAGCGGCATCTTTCCTTCCCGGCTCACCGCCGCGCTACCCACTGGCTGTTCCGGGGCTCCCAGCAGCCACAGGTCGCCGCCATACAGCTTCATCCATCCCTTTTGGGTGGCAAGCCCCTCTCTCCCCCAATGCAGCCCCCAGGGGGCCATTTTTCGCCGGATAGCGTCATACTGTTCCGGTTCCGCCGGGGCACAGGTTAGGGGCTCTCCGCCCCCCGCGGTAAATTGCCCCACTCCCACGGTGCTGCAATCGGCAAAGCCATTTTTCCGGTAGAATTGCCGGTTCTTTTCACTATCCGGCCGCAGCAGTGCGGCGGCTTCCCCCTGCTCGGACATCCACCGGCAGCAGGCTGCCAGCAGCCCGCCGCACAGACCCTGTTTTCGGTAGTCGGGGTGGGTGGCTACCCCGTAGAAATACCGCGCTTTCCACTCTCCCTCCGGCAGCGCAATGGTCACCGGCATGGCCACCAGCATAGCCGCCGGTATTCCGTCCCGCTCAGCTTTCCACAGCGCGTCCCCGCACCGGGAAAAAACATACTCCATCTCCGGGGCGGCCTCCTCCCCAAAGCACCGCAGGAAGACCTCCCGCAGGCGGGGCAGATCCTTTTCCCCGGCCGGGGCATAGATCACATGCGGCATGGCGGCTCCTTTCCGGCTCATTTTGCCTCTCGGGTTACATATTTCTCCAGCAGCATCACCGGGCAGTAGGATTCCTTGCTGCGCCGCAGCCCCTCGTCGCCGGTGTCCTCCTCCCGGTTGATAAACACAAGTCCGGGATACTTCTGCTTCATCATCTTGGCCATTTCCCGGCACACCATGGGGTAGGCGCCGGGCTCCTCGCCATCCGCCTTTTCGATGTTCTCATCCATCATGGTTTCGTTGATCATGCTTGCCACGGCAAAGCCGTAAATTTTTCCGCCCGCAGTCAGCACGCCGCCGGTCATTTCCAGCTCCTCCAGCTCCCGCAGGGCACAGCGAACCACGCAGCCCTCCTTGTGCAGTCCCTCGTCGCCGCCCTCGTTTTCCACCTGCCACCGGCGGTGGAATTCCAGCACCGCTTCCATATTTTCGGCGGTGATGGGCTCAAATTTCCAGTCGGGGTGGGCGGCCTCGAACCGGTTGCAGAAGTTGCGCTTGGCGTGCAGCTTTTTGCCGGCATAGGTGGCCAGCTTTTCCGCCTCGTAGATGTACTCAGCGTCATCCCGGCTGGATTCATAGGTAAATTCGCCGGGGTAGTTCGACTCCAGCCACGCCTTTTCGGTGGGCAGCAGTCCAAAGAACCACAGCTCCTTGCCGTTCTCCTTGGCGTCCTGCCGCAGCAGGGTGATGCCCTCCTTCAGGTCGCCATCCCCGTAGGGGAAGCCATAGCCGTCCTCCCGGCCGCTTTTGGTAAACAGCCACTCGCCGGTCAGGCAGTAGCGGGTCTGGTAGATGCCGCTCCACAGGTACATGGTGGCAAAGCTCTGGTAACAGGCGCTGTGGTGCTTTTTTCCCAAAAATGGCAGCAGGTCCCGCCGGGCTTCCAGTGTGATCGGTTTGAAATTCAGCATAAAACTCCTTGGATTTTGTAATTTTTCTTATCTTTTCGACAAAGTCCCTCGCACGCATTTCAGCGATACGGTTCAGCGTCCTCCCTGCCGGGAAAAGGTACTGTTTTTTATTCCAGTCCCAGCGCAAGACAGTTTTTCAGCAAAGTCCTCCGCACACTCTCCGGCGGCATTCGGCACCGGCCGTGTCCCCCGGCCCTGCGGTTCTTCTGCCTGCCCCAAGCTCCGGGCCCTGGGGATGCAGCGTCCCCCCTGCCGGGAAAAGGCGCTGTTTTTTTATTCCAGTCCCAGCGCAAGGCGGATCTTTTCAGCAATGACCTCCCGCGGGAGCATCTCGCCCTGCTTGGTACAGCTCAGGATATGCCAGCCCTGCTTTTCGGCCCCGTACAAGGCAGCGGCGCGGCAATGCTGCAAATAGGCAAAATCCGCCTCGTGGATATCCCGCTTGCTTTCATCGCCGTGGTAACGCTCGGAGAGCAGCCGGCGGGAAACCTCCGGGTCCACATCCAGGTACACCACCGCCGTGGGGCGGGGCAGCCCGGCTTTGTTGTATTCCACATCGCACAGCCAGTCGAGGAAGCTGTCCCACTCCTCCTTCGGCAGCCGGGACATCTGGTGCGGGATATTGGAGGTGGAGTAGCGGTCCGCCACCAGTATTTTGCCTGCTTCATAGTCCGGGCGCCAGTGGCGGCAGTAGCTGGCGTAACGGTCCACCGTGAAAAAGAGCGAAGCCCCGTAGGGGTTCACTTCCTCCAGCGTGCCTATCTCCCCATGGAGATACATCTTGACCAGCGTGCTGGAGGGGTCGTTATAGTCCGGGAAGGAAAGCTTCCGGCATGGAATCCCCTTCCCGGTGAGATAGTCGGTCAGCAGGGTGGTCTGGGTGGCCTTGCCGCTGCCATCCAGCCCCTCTATCACATACAGCTTGTGTTCCATATTCTGTCCTCCTCATTCCCTTTTATTGCGGGTACGGTAAATGAGATAAACCACCACCGCCGCGATGAGCACCACACCCGTCGCCGCAAAAAGTCCCATGCTCTCGGCCGCCCGGTCCTGCATCAGCCGCAAAAAGCTGGCCGCCGTCAGCACCAGTGCCGCCAGGCACAGCACAAAAGCCGGCATCCGTTTATCCATGGGCTTCTTCCCTCATTCTGGCGTATTTTTCCCGCATTTCAGCGGCTTTTCCGCAGGTCATTTTGCCCTCCGGGCAGCCGCCCCGCACACAGCCCGGCCCCGCGTTTTTGAAAAGATGCGGCGCCACGGAAAGGCACAGCCGCAGCATCTGGTCGGCCACTTCTCTTATCTCCCACTGGGCGCGCTGGCAGCACCGCAGCTCAAAGAAATTCATCAGGCTGCGGGCATTCATGGTCACTATCATCTTGGTATCGCAGGCATTGGGCAGCACAAACCGCGCGTCCTCTATGGCGGTTTTCTCCGCCCGGCTGGCGGCCGCCTTGGGGCTCAGGCCCTCGGCCAGCAGCTCCTTTTCCCGGCGGGCCTTCAGCAGCTCGGCTATTTTCTGGTAGTGGGCAATGCTCTCCTGCATCGCCAGCTCAAATTCCGCCTTCGCCTCCGGCACCTCGGCGATCTGCGGCGGCACCACCACCTCAAAGTCATTCTCCCGCACATACCGCTGGCTCTGCACGCTGAAGGACGCAATGCGGTGCCGGGTGATCTGTGCCAGCAGGGCACGGCTCACGCCCTCAATACCGAAGGTAAAAACCGCGTGCTCTATGGGGCTCTGGTGGCCCAGGCCCGCCAGCATCTCCACAAATTCCCCGGCCTTTTCGGGGGTCAGCTTTTCCTGCACCTGGGCTATGGTGGCCGGGCTGTAGCACAGCCGCGCGGCCGAAGCGATGGTCATTTCCGGATCCGGAGTATGGGTGATAAGGGTGACCTTTGGCATAGTATTTCCTCCTTGCAGGGAATTATCGTTTTTCCAGCCGGGCAAAGGTGGCCATCAGCCGCTTGGCGCCGACTTTATCGAAATGGATGGTGAGAAGATGATCGCCTCCCATCGGCTCTATCTTGAGGATGGAACCCTCCCCGAAGGTCTTGTGATAGACTCGGTCGCCGGTTTTCAGGGTAAAGGGCTCGGCGGCAGGGACGGCGGGCCGGGGCCTGGGAGCCGCCGGGGCCGGGGCGGGGCTGCTGCCCAGCTTATTGGGCTGGTAGACGGGGGTCTGCCGGGCACCGTAACCGGAGCCATAACCGGTCCGTTCGCCATAGCCGCTGTGATAGCTGCCAAAGCGCTCGGTCTCATCCTCGGTCTTCATCAGCTCTCCGGGGATCTCCCCCACAAAGCGGGAGGGACGGTTTCGGGTGGTTCGGCCGAAGAGCATCCGCTGGGCGGCCCCGGTGAGGTAAAGCTCCCGTTTGGCTCTGGTGATGCCGACATAGGCCAGGCGGCGTTCCTCCTCCAGCTCGGTCGGCTCGTAGATGGCCTGCTGGCCGGGGAAAATACCCTCCTCCAGGCCGGTGATGAAAACATAGGGGAATTCCAGGCCCTTGGCGGAATGGAGGGTCATCAGCACGACCTTGTCATCGTCCTCCGAGAGATTATCCAGATCGGTGTAAAGGGCGATCTCCTCCAAAAAGCCGGAAAGGCTGGGCTCCTCGGTCTCCTCCATGTACTTCAGGATGGTGGTCTTGAGTTCGCCGATGTTCTCCAGTCGGCCGCGGCTTTCCATATCGTTTTTGGCCTCCAGGGCTCTTACATAGCCGCTTTGGTCCAGCACCTGCTCCAGCGTTTCGATGAGGGGGACCTCATCCACCGATTCGGCAATGCCGTCCATCATGGCGGTAAACTCCATCAAGGCACGGGATTTACCGGAAAGAGGGGCATATTCCTCGGCCGTTTGCAGGGTGCGGTACAGCGATTGTCCCAGGCTTTCCGCCACCTGCTGGGCGGTATTCATGGTGGCCTCGCCAATACCCCGTTTGGGCTCGTTGATGATGCGGCGGAGCCGCAGGCTGTCATCGGGGTTATTCAGCACCGCCAGATAGGCCAGAATATCCTTGACCTCCTTGCGGTCGAAGAACTTGAGGCCGCCGATGATGCGGTAAGGGATCCCCTGCCGGATGAACATCTGCTCCAAGGTGCTGGAAAGGGCGTTCATCCGGTACAGGATGGCATGGTCACTGTATTTGGCGCCTTTTTCGTGGTTTTTGCGGATGGTGGAGGCGATGAAGTGGGCCTCCCGCTGCTCATCGGCCGCCTTGTGGTACAGCACCTTCTCTCCTCTGCTGTTTTGGGTCCACAGGGTCTTGCCCTTGCGCTGGCTGTTGCGGCTGATGACGGCATTGGCAGCATCCAGAATGGTGCCGGTGCTGCGGTAGTTCTGTTCCAGGCGGATGACCTTGGTTTGGCCGAACTGCTGCTCAAACGAGAGGATGTTTTCGATGGTGGCGCCCCGGAACTTGTAGATGCTCTGGTCGTCATCGCCGACCACACAAAGATTTCCATGGGCGGCGGCCAGCAGGCTGACCAGCAAATACTGGGCGTGGTTGGTATCCTGGTACTCATCCACCATGATGTACCGGTAGCGGCGCTGGTACTTTTGCAGCACCTCCGGGAACTGCTGGAACAGCTTGACCGTCAGCAGGATGATGTCATCAAAATCCAGGGCGTTGGCGTCTTTCAGCATCTGCTGGTAGCGGCCGTAAATCCGGGCTGTCACCTGCAGGGCAAAGTTATCCCCCGCCGACTGGCGCAGCCCTTCCGGGGTGAGCATTTTATCCTTGGCGCGGCTGATATTGCCCAGCAGGGCCTTGGGCGCAAAGTTTTTATCGCTGATGTGGAGCTCGGCCATGGCGTCTTTGATGACCCGGACGGAATCATCGGTATCGTAGATGGTGAAATTTCTGTTGTAGCCCAGGGCCTCTATCTCCGCGCGAAGGATGCGGGAGCAGGCCGCGTGAAAGGTGGCGGCGTGCACATCCTCGCCACAGGTGCCCAGCATGCCCGCCAGGCGCGCGCGTAGCTCGCCCGCGGCTTTATTGGTGAAGGTGATGGCCAGAATATTCCAGGGGGCGGGGACATCGTGGGCGATGAGCTGCCCGGCCCGCTCCATGTAGCTGCCATCGGCGGCGGCCAGCTCCAGGATACGCCAATCCTCCTCGCTGAGGGGGGGCATATCATCCTGCCGGACGGAGGCGAGGCCGAACTGGAGCAGGCAGGCGATGCGGTGGATGAGGACGGTGGTTTTTCCGCTGCCGGCCCCGGCCAAAATGAGAACCGGGCCTTCCACGGCCAAGACGGCCTGCCGCTGCATGGGATTGAGGTGGGAAAAGCGCCGCTGCAGGATGGCGCGCTTTAACTGCTGGTAGGTTTGGTTATCGTGCTGGGGCATGGTGGTCTCCTTTTATCGTCTCGAAAATTTTTCGCAAATCTCCAAAATAGTCCAAAATAGATTGTACCACAAAAGGGCGGCGGAAGAAAGTGCCGGGAGAGATTTTTTGCGGCGAAAAGCTCCCCCCACTAATACGGCAAAATGGGCCTTTCTTTGCAGGTGAAAGGTTAATATTTCACTTTTTTTCACGAAAAATTTACGATTGCGGAAAAATGTGGGTGTAATTTAACTAAATACTGGGCTATATTTACAGCAAAATAACAGGAAAAAGGAGCCCCCGAAGGGGCTCCCGAAAGAGGGGGACACGCGTTATTTTTTGCGGGAAAGAATGGACATGCCAAGGGCAGCGACAGCCATGAGAGCGGCCGCGGCGGCGACCATATCATTGGCGCCGGTGGAGGGGTTCTTCTGGTCCTCGGTCTTGGGGGTCTCGGGGGTGATGATGATAACGGTGGGGCCGTCGGTAGGAGGGGTAGGAGGAGCAGGAGGGTCGTTATTGGTTTTTTCGCTATTCTCCCAAAGGACTGTATTTTCAACCTTTACAGTCGTTTCCTCGGGATATCCTTCCTGACCATTTGCTTCAATCAAGTAATACTTGTTACCCGAAGTTGCATCTACTGCACAGTCCTCAACATCACAACTTTCGAAGCTTAAATTCCATGCGTTAGCTTTATTAGATTTAAGGCAAATGGCGGGTTTATTGGCATTATCAGTCTTGAATGCACAACCGGTAAAATCGACTTTTGTATAACTGTCTTCACGGCCACTTTGCGCATTTTGCTCCTCATGCGTCATCTCTTTATAAGCGTTGATGAACTTGCCAACAGAAGAATTAAATGTACAATTATCGAAGGTGAAAGAAGAACCGGAATACAGCCACAGATTATAGTCACCAGTATCATTAAATGTGCAATTCTTGAAAACGACAGCCCCGACACCCCAGTAGGAGCCACGACCATCAATGATGCAGTTTTCAAAGGTAAGGCTGGCTGGCCGAATCAGGCCCATATAGTTCTTGTTTTTCTCCAAGTTAATTGTCAAATTCTTGAATGTAACAGAAGCACCACTTAAGCTGTAATCCGCAGCATACTCACCGCTTTTTGTCAAGTCTCTGCCAACAACAAAGGTCGTAGTAGTCTTATCTGCACCCTCAAATACTACAGTTTTCCCCTGAAAACTCGTAGTATTGTAAGTAGTATAGATGCCTGCTGACAAGTCATAAGTAGTCTTGCCTTCCTCATATGTCAGCGTAGTTTCACTCGCCAGGGCGGTGGTGGGCAGCATGACGGCCAGCATGAGGAACGCTAGCACGACGCTTAAAAACTTTTTCATTTGAACAAACCTCTCTTCTTTTTATTTTTCCCGCAGGTGGGGTTGTGTTTGCTGGCGCAAACACAAAATATCCACATGTGGATATGATTGGTATAAACAGGTTACCACTTTTGGGCAGGGTGTGTCAACTATTTGGGAGAATTTTGGAGGAACATACAAAATGGAAGAGTTTAATTTAGCAAAAAATGCCCCCTTGCGGGGGCATTTTGATGGAGTGTACGAATTTTTTTACGCCACGGTGATGACCTTGACGGGGCACTTTTCGGCGCAGGCGCCGCAATTGGTGCACTTTTCGGGATCGATGGAGGCGAGGAAATCGGTGACGGTGATGGCGCCGGTGGGGCAAACCTTGGTGCACATCATGCAGCCGATGCAGCCGGCGGAGCAGACCTTGCGGACGACAGCGCCCTTATCATGGCTGGAGCAGCGCACGGTGACATGATTTTTGACCGGGACCATGCCGATGAGCAGGTGCGGGCAGGCTTTGGCACAGGCGCCGCAGCCGGTGCACAGGCTTTCATCCACATGGGCAACGCCATCCACGATGGAGAGCGCGCCGAATTTGCAGACCTTGACGCAATCGCCATAGCCCAGGCAGCCGTAGCCGCAGGCTTTTTTGCCGCGGTGCAGGGCAGCGCAGGCCGCACAGGTGGCGGGGCCGTGGTAATCCTCGGCTTCGCCGCACTTTTCGCAGGTGCCGCTGCAGCGGACGGTGGCTTTGACGGGCTCGGTGTTTTCCGCCGCGACGCCCAGGTATTCGCTGATCTGAGCGGAGACGGAAGCGCCGCCGGGGATGCAGAGATTGGGCTTGGCGCTGCCATTGGCAACGGCTTTGGCGTAGTCATCGCAGCCGGCATAGCCGCAGGCACCGCAATTGGCGCCGGGCAGGAAGCCGCGGATATCCTCCACACGGGTATCGATGGGGACCGAGAGGAAATGGGAGGCCACTACCAGCAGGATGGCGCAGATCAAGCCGATAGCGCCGACAATAATAATACCAGTCATAGTTATCTCCCCTCCTTACTTCAGCAGACCATCTACCACACCGGAGAAGCCCATGAAGGACATAGATACGATGGAGGCAGCGATCAGAGTGATGGGCAGGCCCTGGAACGATTCGGGGATATCCATGTTCTCCATGCGGCCGCGAACGCCTGCGAAGAGGACCATTGCCAGCAGGAAGCCGAGACCGGCGCCCAGCGCATTGACCATGGACTGGCCGAAATTGTACTTCTCATCGATATTGAGCACCGCTACACCGAGCACGGCGCAGTTGGTGGTGATGAGGGGCAGATAGATGCCGAGGGCTTCATACAGCGGAGGCAGGAACTTCTTGAGGGCCATTTCCACCAGCTGTACCAGCGCGGCGATGACCAGGATGAATACGATGGTCTGCATATAGCCCAGGTCGTATTGATCCAGCAGATAGGTCTGGATGGGCCAGGTGGCGGCGGTGGCCAGTACCATAACAAAGGTAACGGCGACGCTCATGCCGACGGCGGAATCCAGCTTTTTGGAAACGCCGAGGAACGGGCAGATACCCAGAGTCTTGGAGAGGACGAAGTTCTGCGTCAAAATAGCAGAAAGCAGAATGACGATCATTTCTTTCATGCTTCACAGCCTCCTTCCTTATTCTCTGCCGAGGGGCAGCCGCCGGCGCAACCGGCGCAGGCGCCGCAGGCAGCGCAATCGAGTTTCTTCTTGGGCTTATGCTTGGCGAACTTATTCATGATGGCGATGAGCACGCCATAGACGAGGAAGCCGCCGGGGGTGAGCTTCATGATCGCGATGGGATCGAACAGATTGGCGGTGAGGGTGATGCCGCACCAGGTACCGCTGCCGAGGATCTCACGCACGGTGGCCATGCAGAACAGAGCGAGGGTGAAGCCCAGGCCCATGCCTAGACCATCGAGGGCGGAATCGATGACATTATTCTTGCTGGCAAACATCTCGGCACGGCCGAGGATGATGCAGTTTACTACGATAAGCGGCAGGAAGATGCCGAGGCTCTGATAGAGGCTCTGCACATAGGCCTGGAGCAGCAGCTGCACCACCGAAACAAAGCCGGCGATGACGACGATGAAGCAGGGAATGCGGACCTTATTGGGGATGATATTGCGCAGCAGGGAGATAACGATATTGGAGCCCAGCAGTACAAAGGTGGCCGCCAGACCCATGCCCAGCGCATTGAGGACCGAGGTGGAGGTAGCGATGGTGGGGCAGGTGCCCAGCACCAGAACCAGAACGGGGTTCTCCTTGATGATACCGTTGGTGAAGGTTTTCAGCTTGTTACTCATTTGGTTCCTCACGCTCCTTTCACAGTCTCAAAGGCGGCAAAGGCCAGCTTAACAGCTTCCTTGTAGCCATTGGAGGTATAAGTTGCCTTAGATACCATGGGCAGCTCGCTATCGGGGGTTTCGGCGGTGACGCCGATCCACTTCTTGCTGTAAGAGCTCTTGGCGAGCTTGGAACCGTCAATTCCCTCGTACTCATTGGGGGTCTCGGTGTGCTGATACAGCTTGGAGGCGATGATCGCGCCGTTATTATCAATGGCAACGAGGATATGCAGCTCTCCGCTGAAGCCGGAGGCATGAACATTGAAGGCATAGCCCAGCTCCGACTGATAGGCGCTGTCAACGCCCTCCGGAATGTTCTCCAGCTCGGTGTAGCCCTCGCCCAGCATTTCGGCGATGAGCTCGGCCTCGGGATAGACCTTTTCCTCGGTGGGAGCTTCGATGGCGATGCCCGCCAGCTCACCGTAAGCGACAAAGGCATTGCCGACTGCGGCATTGAAGCCCTTGGAGGAGAAGGTGGCGCCGGAGAGGAACTCGATGCCCTCAAGGTTATAATCCTTGCCGAGATACTGCTCCTGGAAGTGGGCTTCCTTTTCGATGCGGTCGCCAATACCGGGGGTCTCGCCGTGCTCCATGACCTGGGTACCGGTGATGGAGCCGTCGGAGGAGATACCGACCATGACGGTGATCATGCCCGCGAAGCCCTTGCCCTGGGCCTGGAATACATAGCCAGCGCCATTGCCGGCCTTGTAGGCATTGAGGACATTTTCGGCGGAGACGGTGACTTCCTCGAAGTCGGTGCCATCGGGCAGAACGGCGGAAAGGGCCGCATTGGCCTCGGCAGCCTTGGCCGCGTCAATGACGGGCTTGGTGAGACCGTAGGTACCCACCAGCGCCGCGGAAACGATGACGCAGATGGCGGTGAGGACGACGATGGGTTTCAGCTTTTCCCATTTCATTTCTCAGCACCTCCCACTCCAAACGGTTTTTTGGCCCCGATCTTATTGAGGTGGGGGCAGATGATATTCATAAGCAGAATGGCGAAGGATACGCCCTCCGGATAGCCGCCGGAGGAATTGCGGATGAGCATGGTGATAATGCCCGCGCCCAGCGCGAATACGACCTTGCCCCACTCGGTGGCGGGAGAGGTGGAGTAATCGGTGAGCATGAAGATGCCGCCCAGCAGCACGCCGCCGGTGAGGATCATGGTGACAGGGTCATAACCGAGGATCAGGCTCATCACGGCGATGGTAGCCACATACACCAGCGGGATGGTGGGGGTGATGACCCGGCGAACCACCAGATAAACAAAGCCGATGATGAGGGCAATGGCGCAGGTTTCGCCCAGGCAGCCGCCGCGGATACCGAAGAGCAGGTTCTTGACGGCGGGGAGGCTATCCACAGCGCCCTCCTTGATGAGGGCCAGGGGGGTCGCGCCGGAAACGGCATCGATGCCGGGAATGTAGGAATTGGCGGTCGGCCAGGTGGTCATCTGCCCGGCAAAGGCGATGAGCAGGAAGATGCGGCCGGTGATGGCGGGATTGGCGAAATTGCAGCCGATGCCGCCGAACAGCTGCTTGACGATAACAATAGCGACAAAGCAGCCGACAATGGCCATCCAGATGGGGAACCCGGCAGGCAGGTTCATTGCCAGCAGCAGGCCGGTCACGGCGGCGCTCAAATCCGAAATGGTATTAGTGCGCTTGGTGATGCGGCGGAACAGGTACTCGAACAGGATAGAAGCCGCCACACAAACGACCTCCAGCAGCAGGGCGCTGGTGCCAAAAACCAGTACCGACGCCACCACGGCAGGCAGCAGGGCAATGAGGACATCACCCATGACGGAGGTGGTGGAGGCACCGCCGCGGACATGAGGCCCGGCGGAAACCAACAGTTTACGATCAGTCATATTCTACTCCCCTCCCCCTTACTTTTTTATCATCTGCTTGCCCAGCTGGTTATAGACCACCAGGTGGCGCTTGGCAGGACATACATAGGCACAGCAGCCGCATTCCATGCACAGATTGACATGGAGCGCCTTCAGGGCCTCCACATCCTCGGCATGATAGGCGCGATCCAGCGCCGCGGGGCTGAGACTGAGCGGACAGGCCCGCAGGCAGCGGCCGCAGCGGATGCAGGCGGTCTCGGCTGCCATTTTGGCTTCTTTTTCATTAAAGACCAGCAGGCCGTTATTGGTCTTGCTGATGGGGGTCTGGTCATCCCGGCAGGAGGTGCCCATCATGGGGCCGCCCAGGATGATCTCGGCCGGTTCGCCCTTGTAGCCACCGCAGAAATTGATGATGTCCTCCAGCTTGGTGCCGATGGGAACCCAGACATTCTTCGGCTCGGCTACCGCGCCGCCATCCACCGTGACCATACGGCTGGTAAGCGGCAGGCCGGTCTTGACATACTCCGCCAGCTTGATGACAGTGCCGACATTCATGACCAGCACGCCGACATCACTGGGGAGCTTGCCCTCCGGGATGACACGGCCGGTGGCCTCATAAACGATGACCTTTTCGGCGCCCTGGGGGTAGCGGGATTTGAGCTCCAGCACCTCCAGCTTGCTGCCCTTCGCCGCGGCGTCGGCCTTGATCTTCTCAATGGCCTTGGGCTTGTTATTTTCGATGCCGATGACCGCGCGGCCGCCTGGCATATGGCGCAGAATGAGCTCCGCGCCCTCCAGCAGCAGGTCGGTCTTTTCCAGCATGATGCGGTAATCGCAGGTGAGGTAGGGTTCGCACTCGGCGCCATTGATGACAAGGGTATCGATGGCTGCGCTCTTCAGGCCGGCCAGCTTGACGCTGGTGGGGAATCCCGCGCCGCCCAGTCCCATCAGACCGCAGGCGCGCGCCGCCACCAGAACATCCTCCAGCTCCGCGCCGATGGCGGGCGGAGTGAGGGTCTCATCGATGGTCTGCTCGCCATCGGTGGTGATGACAATGGCTTCCGATTTGGCGCCGCGGGCATTGAAGATCTGCTCGATGGCCTTGACCTTACCCGATACGCTGGAATGGATCGGTGCCGAAACCGCCGCTTCACTATCGCCGATGAGCTGGCCGACCTTAACGGTATCGCCAACCTTTACGACAGGCTTGCAGGGGGCGCCGATGTGCTGAGACATGGAAATAGTGACCTCTGCCGGGACCGGCATGATCACGCTTTCCAACTCGGCTGTGTTCTTTTGGTGCTTCACATGGATGCTGGGAAGCGAATGGAACATAGCCACAGGTATCCCTCCTAATTGTTTATTTTAGGCTTAAGCGGTCCAGATAGGGCATGACAACCCGCAGGGCCATCCCGGTGATGGCGCCCATGAGCAGTCCCGCCGCTAAAAGAACCGGCAAGTAGTACCAAACATATTGATTGCTGATGATGAACCGGGCCGCGATGAGCTGGCCCATATTGTGCGCCGCGCCGCCGAAAACGCTGAGCAGCAGATACTGCCGGTGAATGCCCGGCAGCAGGCTGAGCAGCAGCATGACCGTGACCGAGGCGATCCCGCCGGACGCGCTCATGGCGGCGGCCACCGCCCCGCGGGTAAGCAGCACAAACAGGGACTTGAGCACCGCGATGGTGTAGCCGCTGACCGGCCCCAGCACAAACAGGGCGTACATGGTGACGATATTGGAAAGGCCCAGCCGGATGCCCGGCGGCAGCATGGGCAAAGCGGGCAGCAGCGACTCCAGGAAGCTGAGTGCCATGGCCAGCGCGAACAAAAGGCCCATCAAAGCCAGTCTTTTTACTTTGCAGTTACGGTTCTGTGCTGCCATTTGCTTCTCCCATAGTGGTACATCATTTATTTTAGTTGCTTTTGGGTGTAATTTCAACCAAAAAGCCGCTATTTTACCGCCGAATTTTAATAAAAAAATATCATTTTAGTTATAACTAATGCTGAAAGCGGTAACGGTGCCTGACAAAAAACTGGTGAAGTACAAATGCCTCATACTTCACCAGTTGATGTATGGATTATCTCGGAAGGTCAATCCAGATCGCAGCCGGTGCAGCCTTCGCAGTCGCCTTCGCAATCCAGGTCATCCAGATCGAACTCCAGCTTTTCGCCGCAGTTGGGGCAGTCGATCTCCCCTTCGCACAGCATGCTTTCATCCACGCAGATGGTATCGCCGCAGGTGGGGCACTTTACTTCGTACAGGGGCTCGTCCTCATCATCGAACTCATCATAGTCATCCAGACCATAATCATCGTCCTCATCAAAGTCGTAGTCCTCATCCTCATCGTCTTCCTCATACAGGGCGTCTTCCACATCCTGCAGATCATCATCGATGGCATCGACGACTTCACCCAGCTCCTCTACCGCGTCCTCCAGATCGGTAACGGAGAGCGCCAGGTCATCCAGCACCTCGATGACATTGAGCAGAACTTTGCCTTCGGCAGTGGTATCGGTCAGCTTGAGGCCATCGGCCAGGCCGCGCAGATAAGCAACTTTTTCAATAACAGTCATTTTTGTAACCTCCCTTATGGTATGGGTGTAGATAATGACAACCGGCGTAAAATGAGATTTACGCTCTTTCCATGTACTCACCGGTTCTGGTATCCACACGGATCATATCGCCCTCATTGATGAACAGGGGTACCTTGATCTCGGCGCCGGTTTCCAGGGTGGCGGGCTTGAGGGTATTGGTGGCGGTATTGCCGGCAAAGCCGGGATCGGTCTTGGTGACCTCCAGCTCCATGAAGAAGGGAGGCTCTACGCCGAACACGCTGCCCTTGTAGGAAAGGATCTTGCAGACGGTGTTCTCCTTGACGAACTTGAAGTTATCGCTGAGAATGCTCTTGTTGATCGGGATATTCTCGTAGGTCTCCTGATCCATGAAATAGTACAGGTCGCCATCGGAATACAGGTATTCCATATCCTTTCTCTCGATATAGGCGGTCGGGTACTTATCAGAGGGGTTGAAGGTACGCTCGGTGACAGCACCGGTGATCACATTGCGGATCTTGGTGCGGACAAAAGCGGCGCCCTTGCCGGGTTTAACATGCTGGAACTCGATGATCTGATAGACATTGCCATCCATATCAAAGGTCACACCATTGCGAAAATCGCCTGCACTTACCATAATACAAAAACCTCCAGGATATAATGTACGGATTTAACTATCTGATTTTAACATATACCGGTGCATAAATGCAAGGGTTTTTCACAGGATAATGAGCTCTTTGGGGCTGTTTGTCAAATCTTTTGTGCCATCCGGGGCAAGCCAAACCATATCCTCGATGCGGACGCCGAAGCGGCCCTCCAGGTAGATGCCGGGTTCCACGGTGATGACCATGCCCTCCTTGGCGGTGGTCTCCGGGGCGATGGAGGGAGAAAAGCCGGGCATTTCGTGGATCTCGATGCCGACGGAATGGCCCAGGCTGTGGCCGAAGCAGCCCTCATAGCCGGCATTGTAGATGAGCTCACGGGCGGCGGCATCCACGGCGCGGCAGGAAGCGCCCACAACGGCCTTTTCGATGCCGAGGAGCTGGGCGGCCAGGACGGTATCATACACGCGGCGCATCTCCTCGGTCGGCTCGCCGACGGCAACGGTACGGGTCATATCGGAGCAGTAGCCGCCCCAGTAGGCGCCGTAATCCATAGTGAAGAAGTCGCCCTGCCGCAGGGGACGGTCGCCGGGGACGGCGTGGGGCTTGGCGGAATTGGGACCGCCGGCGGCAATGGTCTCAAAGGCAAGGCCATCCGCGCCCAGACGGCGCATGCAGTATTCCAGGTAGGCGGCAACCTCTTTTTCGGTCTTGCCGGGCTTGATGAAATCGAGGATCTCCAGGAAGGCGGCATCGGTGATGCTTTGCGCCTTGCGGATGGCGGCGATCTCCTCCTCGTCCTTGAGGGAGCGCATCTCCAGGATCTTATCATTGAGGGCGGCGGCGGTGAGGAACTCCACCTGCGGCAGACGGGAACGGTACTGCTCCAGGCTGCCAACGGTGATGTAGTCGGTTTCGAGGGCGACGGTTCTGGCGCCGTGCTTCTTCAGCAGCTCGCCCAGCTGATCGTACAGCTTATCCTGCAGGATGACCTCGGCCCCGGTGACGGTGGCCTTGGCGACCTCGATATAGCGGAAATCAATGATGAAATAGGCGGCATCCCGGAACGCCAACAGTGTGCCGGCGGTGGAGCCCAGTCCGGTAAAGTAGCGGCGGTTCACATCGGAGGTGATGAGAGCGGCATCGGCCCCCTCCGGCAGGGCTTTCATCAGTTTTTCAATGCGGTTCATGCTTGATTCTTCCTTTCTGCGGCTTGGTTATAAAGATCTCTCATGGTGGCGGCGTCCTCCGCCTGGGTTCCAGCCGATTCACAGATGATGGTGGGCTGGCTGTCGTACTTGACCAGCACCTCTGCCAACGGCGCAAAGTAGGGGCCGTAGGTGGTATCGGCAAAGGTGAGGTGGCGTTTTTCCCCGCCGTTTTCGGTGTACTCTATCTGAGAAAAATGGGAATGGAAGCACTTCATGCGCTGCTCCCCTATCTCATTTTTCATGGTCAGCAAAATGTGCTCGTAGTCCTCCGCCCCGCGGATGCTGCCCAGCGTGCGGGCATTGAGGTGGCCGAAATCGATGCAGGGCAGCAGGCGGTCATCCAGCCGGCACAGCTCCATGACCTCCTCCAGCGTGCCCAACTGGTTAAACTTGCCCATAACCTCCGGGCAGACGATGATGTGCCCCAGGTGGGCCTCATCCAGCGCTGCCAGCGCCTGCTTTAAGGTCTCTCCCGCAAGGGAAAGCGCCTCCTCCCGACTGATCTTGGCACAGGAGCCGGAATGGACCACAATGCGGCGAGCGCCCATCAGGTCGGCGGCTTCGGCGGATTCCAGAATGTACTTGATGCTGTTCTGACGCTTTTCTTCCTCCACGCTGGAAAGGGAGATGTAATACGGCGCGTGCAGCGAAAGCTGGATATCCCGCGCCTCGCAGCCGGCCTTCAGCTTCAGTACACCTTCACGATTGATACGCACCCCGCGGCCGCACTGGTATTCGTAGGCATTCAGGCCCATCTTTTCCAGGTATTCCGGGATCTGCGGGGTGGATTTATAGCCCATGGCGGTAAAGCTTTCGCTGTTCCCGGCAGGCCCTATTCTTATCATTCGGCATTCCTCCTTTTGCGGCGGTGGTAAAGGCGCAGCAGCGGTTTTTCCAGCGGACGCTTGATGCGGTACAGGCCGTAGCCTTCTTCGGCGTAGGGCTCCACCAGAATGGTGACGCAGCCGCACAGGTTGCCGCACAGGATATCGGTAAAGAGCTGATCCCCGATGAGGGCGGTCTGCCGCGGGCTGACGCCAAACTCCTTCATCTTGGCCAGGGCCACCTTCTTTTTGGGCTTGGCGGCATCGGCAATGTAGCCCAGCCCCAGGCGATTGGCAAAGGGCGCGACCCGCAGCTCGTGATTATTAGAAATGACAAAAAGGCGCAGCCCGGCCGCCCGCTGGCGCTCCAGCCAGTCCATCACCTCCGGCTTTATTTCCTGGCTGTTATCACCGGTCAGGGTGTTATCCACATCCAAGAGTAGGGCACGGATGCCATGCCGGATAAAAAAATCCGTTGGGATCTCCTCGATGCGGTGGAAATCGTATTGCGGGGTCAAAAGCGGCAAGGGCTCACGCTCCTTTCGGTTGGTTCGGCTCTATTATAGCAACTTGAGTGGGGAAAAGAAAGCCCCATTTCCCGCTCTTTCCCCGATTTGTGCAAATGGAAAAGGCAGACGAGGATAAACCCATCTGCCTTTATTCCGGTTGCAATAAAGATCAAGATTACTTGTACTTGCGCTTACGAGCAGCCTCGGACTTTTTCTTGCGCTTAACGGAAGGTTTCTCATAATGCTCACGCTTGCGGACTTCCGCCAGAACGCCAGATCTAGCGCAGGAACGCTTAAACCGTCTGAGAGCACTATCCAGCGACTCGTTATCTTTTACTCTGATCTCTGCCATTTACTATTCCCTCCCTACGCCCTACGGCTGGAGTTATATCCTAATAACAGGATAACACATAGATTATACAATAAGGCATTTTACTATGTCAAGAGATTTTTATTGAACAAGGCCCTTCAATTTATTATTTTGCCACGATATTGTAGAGCTTACCCTTCACATATATTTCCTTGATGACGGTCTTGCCAGCCAAAGCAGCCTGCACATTGGCATCGGCCATTACCAGCGCCTTTACCGCTTCCTCGGTGCTGTCGGTGGGGATCATGAGGCGGGCCTTGATCTTGCCGCTGACCTGCACCGCGATCTCCGCGGCGGCATCCACGCATTTGGCGGGGTCGTACTCCGGCCACTTGGCCCGCGCCAGCATTTCCCTGTTGCCCAGCACTTCGTTGATCTCCTCGGTGAGGTGGGGGGCGAAGGGATTGAGCAGGGTAATGAAGGTCATCAGCTCGCCGCGGGTGACGCTGCCCTTATCGTAAATTTCATTCAGCACGCTCATCATGGCGGCGATGGCGGTATTGCACTTGAGGCCCTCGATATCCTCGCTGACCTTTTTGATCATCTTGTGGAAGCTGCCCTCCAGCTCGGGGGAATAGCCTTCCTCGGGGGTCATCATATCGGTGAGGGCGGCCACACGCTCCAGGAAGCGCTTGCTGCCCTTGATGGAGGAGGTGTTCCAGGGGGCGGTCTTTTCAAAGTCGCCGATGAACATCTCGTACATTCTCAAGGTATCAGCGCCGTACTGGGCCACCACATCGTCTGGATTTACCACATTGCCGCGGGATTTGCTCATCTTTTCGCCGTTTTCGCCCAGGATCATGCCGTGGCTGGTGCGTTTGGCATAGGGCTCCTTACAGGAAACAACACCGATATCATACAGGAACTTGTGCCAGAAGCGGGAGTACAAGAGGTGCAGCGTGGTGTGCTCCATGCCACCGTTGTACCAGTCTACCGGCATCCAGTAGTCCAGCGCTTCCTTGGCGGCCAGCGCATTCACATTGTGTGGGTCACAGTAGCGCAGGAAGTACCACGAGGAACCGGCCCACTGGGGCATGGTATCGGTCTCCCGCTCGGCGGGACCGCCGCAGCAGGGGCAGGTTGTCTTTACCCAGTCGGTCAGCTTGGCCAGCGGGGATTCACCGCTATCGGTGGGCTCATAGCTTTCCACCTCCGGCAGGCGCAGGGGCAGCTCACTTTCGGGGATGGCCACCCAGCCGCACTTGGGACAGTTCACCAGCGGGATAGGCTCACCCCAATAGCGCTGACGGGAAAATACCCAGTCGCGCAGCTTGTAGTTGACCTTGGTCTCGCCCTTCTTCTGCTCCTCCAGCCACTTGATAATGGTCTTTTTGGCTTCCTCCACGGTCAGACCATCCAGGAAACCGGAATTGACCATAATGCCGGTAGCGCAATCGGTAAAGGCTTCCTTTTCCACATCGCCGCCCTTTACCACCTCGATGATAGGCAGACCGAACTTTTTGGCGAACTCCCAGTCACGGGTATCGTGGCCGGGTACCGCCATGATGGCGCCGGTGCCGTAGCTCATCAGAACATAATCGGAAATAAAGATGGGGATCTCTTTGCCATTGACGGGATTGATAGCCGCCACACCCTCCAGCCGCACGCCGGTCTTATCTTTGGCCATTTCGGTGCGCTCAAAATCGGACTTGCGGGCGGAGACCTCCTGATACTCCCGGACAGCATCCATATTGGTGATGCGGTCCGCCCACTTTTCGATGTAAGGGTGTTCCGGCGACATAACCATGTAGGTAGCGCCAAAGAGGGTATCGGGACGGGTGGTATAGATGAGCAGCTTATCGCCGCCGGTGGTATCAAATTCAACCTCGGCGCCGGTGGAGCGGCCGATCCAGTTGATCTGGGAGGTCTTAACACGCTCCAGATAGTTGACATCGGAGAGGTCATCAATGAGGCGCTGGGCGTAGGCGGTAATCTTCAGCATCCACTGGCTCTTTACCTTGTGGATGACCTCGCTGCCGCAGCGCTCGCACACACCGTTGACCACCTCCTCATTGGCCAGCACGCACTTGCAGCTGGTGCACCAGTTGACGGACATCTCCTTTTTGTAGGCCAGGCCTTTTTTGAAAAGCTGGAGGAAGATCCACTGGGTCCACTTGTAGTAGCCGGGATCGGTGGTATTGATCTCCCGGTCCCAATCGAAGGAGAGGCCGAGGCTCTTGAGCTGGGCCTTAAAGTGTGCCACATTCTGCGCGGTGACGATCTCCGGGTGGATGTGGTTTTTGATGGCGAAATTTTCGGTGGGCAGGCCAAAGGCATCCCAGCCCATGGGGTACAGCACATTATAGCCCTGCATCCGGCGCTTTCTGGCTACGATATCCAGCGCGGTATAGGAACGCGGATGGCCGACATGCAGTCCCTGACCGGAAGGATACGGGAACTCCACCAGCGCATAGTATTTGGGCTTGGTGTAGTCATTTTCGGCATGGAATACATGGGCTTCTTCCCACTTTTTTTGCCACTTCGGTTCAATTTCCTTAAATTCGTGTTTCAACGGTCTGTCCTCCCAACCTCATTCGGCGCTTAGGGCGCTTGATCAAATTTATTTTTTCTCGCCTTCCAGCTCCAGCGGCAGGCGGGGGGCATCGGCCCATACACGGTCGATGCTGTAAAAATTGCGGGTCTCGGCATAGAAAATATGCACGATGACATCGCGGTAGTCCATTAGGATCCACTGGGCGGAGCTGCGGCCCTCGATGCGCTTGGGCTCGATGCCCTGGCGACCCAGGTATTCATCCAGGTCCTCGCACAGCGATTTGACCAGTGTGGTATTGCTGGCAGTGGCCACCACAAAGTAATCCCCGATGGTGGTCAGCTCGCCGATCTGGATGACCTCCAGGTCGGTCGCCTTTTTGCTATCCAGAAATTTGGCGATAGAAAGAGCAAGTTCTTTGGAATTCATTCTTTTTCCTCCTTGCAGAGTTTTACATATTCATTGTAGGCCTGCCAGCTTTCCCGGCAGAGGGGGCTTTTCCGGCGGCACAGCTTGCCGATGGTATAGCACAGCGCGTACAGCATCGCCCCATCCAGGGAGCGATCGGCCCAGCGGCGCATCTCGGCTACATCAGGGTAGTGCCGCCCCTCCTCGGTCAGGTCCGCCAGGTACACGATCTTTTCCAGGCGGCTCATACCGGCCCGGCCGGTGGTGTGGTAGCGCACCGCGTTTTCGATATCTTTATCACGGACACCGTAGCGCCCCAGAATTTCCGCTGCCGCGAAGCCGTGAATGAGCTGCGGCTGCTCCCGGAAATCGATTTCGGTCATTATAGCACTTCGCCTCATGATTTGCAATGCTTCTGGGAGCGGCATTTCCTTACAGCAGTCATGCAGTATCCCCGCTATCGCCGCCTTTTCGGGGTCTTCTCCCCAGCGGCGGGCCAGGCGTTCTGCTTCCTTTTCCACCCCAAGGGAATGGCGGTAGCGTTCCTCGCTCATCAGCGGGCGGATGGCTTCCCTCATTTCTTGCCGGGTCATTGGTCCTCCCCCTTATACAGGCCGTGGGCGGCAATGTATTCCGCCACCGCAGGCGAAAGATCCCCGCAGGGCACCCCGGCGCGCAGCATCTGCCTTATTTCGGTGGAGGACACCACCCGCACAGGATTATCCAAGAAGATGCTGAGCACCCCTTCCCGCGCCAGCAGGCGGGCCTGCTGATAGAGGGCTTCCTTATCGTCCTCTTCCCGGCTGGCCACCGCCAGCGTGCACATTCTGCCCAGCGCCTGCCATTCCCGCCATGCGGTAAAGGTCAGGTAGTTATCTGTACCCATGATGAGGTAAAAATCGTCCTCGGAGTAGCATTCCCGCATATGCCGCATGGTCTCGATGGTATAGCTGACGCCGCCGCGGGTCAGTTCATAGTCATCCGCCAGGATATTCGGCAACCCCTGCAGGGCCAGCCGGCACATTGCCAGCCGGTCCTCCCCTGCGGCCAGATCAGGCGAAGCCTTATGCGGCGGGATAAAGGCGGGGATAACATGCAGGCAATCCAGCCGCAGCTGCTTTACCGCCTGACGGCATACCCCTACATGGCCCAGGTGGATGGGATTGAAGGTGCCGCCGTAAAAACCGATTCTTGCCACTTTTCTCCCCTCCGTTACCGCAGGTCAATGATGGTCTTTTCGGGGTTTTTGCGGTACAGGGTCACCTTGCGGCCCACCACCTGCACCACCTCGGCGCCGGTGGCCTCCGCCAGGGTCGCCGCCATCTCCCTGGGGGTCTCCGGGGCGGTCTCCAGCACCGTCAGCTTGATAAGCTCCCGGGCAGTCAGGGCGTCATCCACCTGCTTTTGCAGCGCCTCGCCCATGCCGTTTTTGCCCACCTGCAGAATTGCCTCTACCGTATTGGCATAGGAGCGCAGCTTGGCTCTCGTTTTGGAATCCATCATATCATTCTCCTTCTTTTCTGTCTTTCAGCTTCTCATACAGTGCCGCCAGCGCCCGTCCCCGGTGGCTGATGGCATCCTTGGCGGGGCCGTCCAGCTCTGCAAAGCTGCGCTCCCCCACCATGAACAGCGGGTCATACCCAAAGCCGTTCTGTCCGTGCAGCCGGCGGGCAATGGTCCCTTCGCAGGCGCCCTCGCACCGCACAATGTCAACCTCCCCGAATACCGCGCAGATGGCGCAGACAAACCGTGCCGCGCGCCTTTCATCCGGGATTTTTTCCATCTCCCGCAGCAGCTTGGCGTTATTGGCGGCGGAATCGTGCCCCTCCCCGGCATAGCGGGCGGAGTACACCCCCGGCGCGCCGTTCAGGGCATCCACACACAGGCCGGAATCATCCGCCACGGTGGGCAGGCCGGTGGCCCGGTAAATGCCCATCGCTTTCAGGTATGCATTCTCGGCAAAGGTCTTCCCTGTTTCCTCGATATCTAGGTCCGGCGGGCATACGGCATCCTGCGGGATGACCTGCCAGCCCAACGGGGCCAGGATGCGCTGGAATTCCTCCACCTTGTGCTCGTTTTTGGTCGCTAATATCAGCTTCATTCCTCGTCCTCGTTCAGCAGCAGCGCCTGGGCAAATTCTGCAGCGCTGAAGGGGGTCAGGTCCCCAATGCTCTCGCCGGTGCCCACAAACTTGATGGGCAGCCCCAGCTGATCCCGGATAGCGATGGCCACACCGCCCTTGGCAGTGCCGTCCAGTTTAGTCAAGATGATGCCGGTGACGCCGCAGGCCGCGGCAAATTCCCGCGCCTGGTTCAGCCCATTCTGCCCGGTGGTGGCATCCAGCACCAGCAGTGTTTCACGACTGCAGCCAGGGGCTTCCCGCTCCAGTACCCGGTCGATCTTCGCCAGCTCCTCCATCAGGTTTTTCTTGGTGTGCAGGCGGCCCGCCGTATCACAGATGAGCACATCCACATTTCTGGCCTTGGCGGCGGTGATGCTATCATACACCACCGCGGCGGGGTCGGCGCCCTCGGCGTGCTTTATCATCTGGCAGCCTACCCGCTCCGCCCAAACGCCCAACTGCTCACCGGCCGCCGCCCGGAAGGTATCCGCCGCGCCCAGCAGCACCTTTTTGCCCTGGCCCTGCAGCCAATAGGCCAGCTTGCCGATGGAGGTGGTCTTGCCCACCCCGTTGACGCCGACCACCAGCACCACGCTGGGCTTGGTCTCCGTCACCAGCGGCTCATCCGGCTCCATCAGCTCGGTCACGATCTCGCAGAGATTCTCCCGCAGCTCGGTGGAATCAATGTTCCGGCGCTTGATGCGCTCGCCCAGCCGGGAGCAGATCTTGCCCGCTGTGGTCACACCCACATCGGCCAGGATGAGGATCTCCTCCAGCTCCTCCACCACAAAGGCTACGTAGCCTGTGGCCGCGTCCTCCATGGCGTTGTCGTAGTACTGGAGGCCGCCGGGGCTTTCGAGCGGATTCTGTGCGTCCTGTCCCAGCGCCTGTCGGAGCTTGTATTCGCACAGCGCGTGCGCTTCACTGCCCTCGGCAGCGTATACGCTGCCGTTGTCGAACATGTGTTCTGTGAGTCTGACCGACGGCGGGCAGTTCATCCAACGGTGGCTGGAGGACGCGGAGAGCACCGCGTGATTACCCATCCGCGCCCACCTCGTTTCCAATCGCCTGTGCCGCAAGCAGCAGGCTGGCGTAATCCTCGGCCTTAACTGCCGAAAGCTGTGCCGCGCCGTACCTCTTGAGCAGGGCGCGTACCTGCGCTCCGTAGCCCGCGGTGGCCTTGGCAGCCAGCTCCGCCCGGACTTCCTCTTTGGTGATGGACCTGGATTTCGGCTTGCCCTGGGCAGGCTCTTCGCCGGAGTAGAGCTCGGTCAGCGTTTCCACCGCCGAGATCAGCGCCGCCGCGGCGGCCTTAAGGTCGGCGACGCAGCCTGACAGTTCGCTCATGCGGGACATACGGGATTCCTCCTTTCAAAAGTTGACTCTGGTGTTCGTGAATGTGCTTGTCCATGATTTCCACCTCCGATCCGGCGCTGTGGCGTCCTGACACCTTCCTGTTCGGACACACGGAGGTGGGATGTGGACATCGGTCAGAAATTTTTTTCGATGTTTTTCTGAAGCCTTTGGGCGGCGCGCTTGAGCCGCTTGGTCACGCCGGACGGGTCTTTGCCCAGTCGGCGGGCAAGCTCGCGGGCATTGCAATCTGCGCTGAGATAAGCAAGCAGCAGCTCACGGTCAGCTTCGGCCAGCGCGTTGAAAGCGGCGCGATGGCCCGCGAATCGCTCCTTTAAAAGGAAGACAGATTCGGGTGTTTCCTCCGTTGAAAGCTGATCGCCTAATGTCATGCCGTCTTCCGTCATCTCCATGTCGAGGCTGAGCTCAGGCTTGCGCGTGCCCGCCTTGAACTTTTGCCAGTTGCGATAATGGCGTTTGTATTCGGCGGCCATCTCACGGTTCAGCTGGATGAAGGCTTCAGCCCGTTCCGGACAGTAAGGGAAAAGGTATGCGTATCCGCCTTCGAGGTCGATGTTGACCTGCGCCATCGGACAGGGCTGCTGTTCCAGCAGGCGCATAAAGTCAGCGCGCGTGACAAATTTCGAGATGTTCTCCGTTTTGCAGAGGATATATCGCATGGGCTGGAAGTCGGGTGTGTGCTCGGGAATGAAGATGCTGCGGCTTGAATTGATTGTCATTAAAACTCCTCCGATTTTCGATTGCTCGAAACGGAGGAATTGAAAGTAGCTGCAAAATGGGCATAGAAGACCAACCGCAGTCCAAACGAATCTCTCCGTTTCGGATTGCAGCCAACCCGCTCAATAGGCAGCTACGGTATGAAGTTGTCCGTCGTACTGGTTGAGCCATCGTCGATCAATCGATGCCAGGCGCGACAGTTGAAAGCAAAATTTCGCATTTGAAGAATCAATGCTGCGAACGCAAACAAGAAATTCTCTTGAGGGATTGAAATGTTTACGGTGACGTGATATAATGAAAAACGGATTATGTCCACCGGGTCCCTCTCGGTCAAGTGCTTGCTGCACGTTTGCTTTCAAGCAGCATTATAGAACTTGAGGCCGGTAGGCATTGGTAGGCTTGGATAGGCTTCGGTAGGCTTCGGTAGGCTTGGACGGAGAAAGGATTTTAGTATGGATTTTAAGAAGTTTGTTGAATTGACACGTCCAGTTATCGGTGGGAAAGAGGGCGTTCATAAATATGTCCGTAGCCTGTTCGATGCGATATTGAACGAAGATAGTCTAGACATTCTTGAAAATTATTCGGACAGTAGTTACAAGGCCTACGCTAATGGAAATACTCAGATTACGCAGTTTGCTAAGGCGATAGTGTCTCATCTCAGTCCGGAGAATTTTGCTTCATTTATTAGGAGGTTTGACAAGCCTGCTAAGTTGGAACTGTGTAATAGATTTCAGCCTTTCTTGCCTGATATCAATAAGAGCAATGTTGGAAAGAAAATCGCAGCTTTGTTTGATGAAATTATCCACGAGGCCGCGGGCGTAAAAAGAAAAAGTTCAGCTACGCATAAACACGAAGCCGAACCCATAGAAGCAGAAGTCTTAGAAAGCGATACACCATCACGAGATGCGCCAGGAGACAAAAAAATAACCGTTATTCAGCATCAGACCAATGTCGTTCAGAATGGCGAGAACAACATCAATCTGACAAATAACGGCACGATGAATTTTAATTTTTGAGGTAGCAGCACATGAGCAATGAAATTACTGATCCGCGGTACGGCTTGCCCGCTACTCCCTCGCTGCAACAAACGGGGAAAAATAACGTTCATGTGACCAACGAAGCCGGTGGCGTGGTCAATGTGAATTACAATATCAGCTCTCCTCTTTCCGCAGGTAGCAACAGTGCTGAACAGATGATCGCCGTACAGACTTTCAGTAGAGAGTATTATCAGCTCATTGTCACATGCGAAGAGGATGTGTTCATGACCAATGTAGTAACGGTTTCTGCAAGCAGGGCGCTGACAAAATATAATGTTCCTGCAGAAATATTCGAGCGCTGTTCTACTCTATCTGAAGCAGGCATTGATGAACTAAAACGCTTCCCGGCAATTATCTGTCGAGAGAATACAGAGCTGAGAGGCGTGACCTCCCCCGATCAGTGTGCCATATATGCGTACATCAAAAAGGTGCGTGTAGAGGGTAAACAGATAAAGATTGTTTTTCAGCCTATTACGCTGATTCAACAGCAGAAGCTGTGTGATCGCAGAAATGCCGTATTCTTTGATTTGAACATGGACTGCGCCATAACGGATTTGAACCATAGCGCGTGGTCGGTTCATAAAACAAACCTCTTTGAAGCGTTCAAAGAGGCGGGTATGCCGAATATACCTATGCCCCTGGAGGAGATGGCACGATGACTGCGAAAATTCCGTCCGAGATTATTCGAATCGACTTGCACGAAGCAAGTTACAAAGATACAGGCTGCCATATCGAGCCGACCTATGTGAACTTCTTCTTTGGAAACAACGGCGCGGGAAAGTCAACCATTGCAAAGGCTATTCTCAGCGGTGCTGGCGTGACTTATGCTCCCGGCAGAACATCCGCGGACTATCTCCCGCTTGTTTATAATCAGGATTTTATCGATGCTCATTTCAGAAGCTATCGCAATTTGAAGGGCGTCTTTACGCTCAATGCGAAAAATGCTGACGTGCAGCAGAAAATTGATGAAAAGGTTGAGGAGCGCGGCAAGATTCAAAAGGCCCTCGATGCGGCGCAGGAACGCCGGGCCAAGTCGGAAGACTCGCGTGAAAAACTGCAAAAAGAATTTTACAAAGACTGCTGGGAACGTGAGAAATCGTTTCGAGAGGAATTTGGGAAGACTCAATCGGGCAAGGGAAAATCCGAACCGTTCACCAGAGAAATCCTCAAGCATACTCCGCGGGAGATTGGGCTGGATGAATTCCGCAGGCTGTATGATTCCGCATTTTCAGATACGGCAAAGAGATACCAGCGTTTTGCTGCTATCGATAGCTCTGATGTGTTGGATCAGGTACCAGGAAGCGAAATTCTGGCTGTTGCCATCGTAAATAGCGCAGAGACCGAGCTCGCGGGATTTTTGCGGGACATCGGCGCAACAGAATGGATGCGCCAGGGGCATGACGCCTATACCCACGATGCTGATGGGAAGTGCCCCTACTGCGGCAGAACGCTCCCAGAAGATTTTGAGCAGACGGTTATTGCCAGTTTTGATACCCGCTATCAAACCAATCTCCAAAGGCTGGCACAGTTCCATACCGATTACAGGAATGCAGCAAATGCCCTGGTTGCGCCGCTTCAGAAGATTCCGAGCGAGGTCTATCCGCAAATTGATGTGAAACCATACACGGATAAGCTCGAGGTACTCAAAGCCGCCATTCAAAGCAATCTTGATGCGATCAAGGAAAAACGCGATAACCCGGCAAGTTCCATGAGTCTCTCTCGCATTGCGCCGGTTTTGGAGGAACTAGCAGTGATCATCAATGGCTTTAACGCCTTGATTGATGAGAATAACGCCGTTGTCGATGCTGGCCCCAAGAAAAAAGCAGAATGCATTGAACAGGCTTTTTCCCTGCTGGCTTTCCGTCTCAAAGACGTGATCGATGCGTATCGGAAGAGCGATGAACAAAGCGGAGCGGAATTGGTTGCTCTTGATGGGGAAATCGCAACATACCGAGCGGCTCTTGATCGCATCAAAGCTGACCTTAAGAGTTTGCGGGGGCAGACGGTCGAAACAGAGACTGCCAAGGATAGCATCAATACCATGCTGCGCGATTCGGGAATGCAGGGCTTTAGTCTCCAGCCGAAAGCCGGTGCTGATCATGCGTATGAGGTGCGCCGCCCTGATGGGTCCATTGCCGACAATTTGAGCGAGGGCGAAAAGAACTTCATTGCTTTCCTGTACTTTTATCATCTGGTATACGGAAGCGATTCTGCAGAAGGCGAAACACGAGATAAAATCGTGGTCATCGATGACCCTGTTTCCAGCATGGACAGCGGCTCCTTGTTCATTGTCAGCTCCCTTGCTCGGGAGATGATTGAGGTTTGCCGGAACAACGCCGATAACAGGGACAGAAAAATAGCCGGGAACTTTATCAAGCAGATATTCATTCTGACACACAACACCTATTTCCACCGGGAAATTACTTACAGTTATCTCACCAAGTACGAGTATGTTTCGTGCTATCTGATTCGGAAGCTGGACTCCCGGTCCACGATCAAGCTGTGCGATGCCGTTAATCCGAATATCCCAACAGAGCGCATGAACGTCAACCCGGTCAAAAACTTCTATGCCGCCCTGTGGGACGAGTACAAAACGGCGCAATCCGCAGTATTACTGATGAACGTCATCCGACGGATTCTGGAGTATTATTTCTTGCAGCTTTGCGGCTACGAAAGCATGAGCCTGCGGCAGACCATTCTGGTTCAGGGCAAAGCTGAGGGAAAATTCAAGGATGCGGACGGTAATGACGACGAAGAAAAATTCCAGCTGGCCGCCGCCATGCTTGCCTATATAAACGCCAGCTCCATGGGGATGCACGATGGAATGGATTTTGTGGAGGATTGCATCGATGCCGAGGAGTGCCGGAATATATTCAAGATGATTTTTGAATCCATGAATCAGAAACAGCACTATGACATGATGATGGGGATTCATTAAGGAGGATATGGTTATGCGTATCAGCTACAACAAATTGTGGAAAATGCTAATCGATAAAAACATGAAAAAAAGTGATCTTCGCGATCTAGCGGGTATTAGTTCTGCTTCTATTGCCAAGCTTGGTAAGGGCGATAACATCACTACGGACGTATTGATGAAAATATGTGAAGCTCTAAACTGCCATTTAGACGATATTATGGAAACGGTCGATAAGTAAGGAGACTTTTGCGATGTGGATTGAGCTTATGATAAACGCTTTGCATAGCTACGATAAGTCTAATGATTTTAGAAAATATATTAGGGAACTAACTTTGATGGTGCAAAACTCGTTGAAAGACTTTCACCCAATGGATAGCGCGTCATATAAAAATAATCCTATTCAACTAATTGACTTTTTCTCTGGCGCCGGTGGGACTTCTTTGGGATTTGCTGCTCTCAATGGAGTGCTTCCAGCAATAAAAATGCTTGGAGGTTGCGATATTAACGAAATATCTGCAACAACATACAGTCATAACTTCGGCACGCCCATTATTCACGAAGATATTACTACTTTGGCTTTTGAAAACGGAAAACTTGATGAATTTTTGACAAAAATCGGATATGATAGCAGCAAGCCAACGATCATGATAGGTTGTGCTCCTTGTCAGGGTTTTTCTTCTCATCGAAAAAAAAATTGGAATGAAGAAGATGATGTTAGAAACAGCCTGATTATGGCTTTTGCAGAAATTGTAAAAAAAGTCCAGCCGGATGTAATTATCATGGAAAATGTTCCTGAATTTCTATCTTCTCGATATTGGAAATACTTTGCTGCCGCAAAAACATGTTATGAGGAAAATGGATATACAATAAAAGCAAATATTTACAATGCTGCTGCTTTTGGAGTTCCACAAGAGCGCTTTCGCTCCATCGTAATTGGAATGAAAAAAGAATTCTTGTTGCCTGAAGGTTATTTGCAGTCTTCTGATTATAGAACAGTGCGGGAGGCTATTGCGTATTTGCCGGCTGTTGCAGCAGGAGTTGCATCTCCAGATGACCCACTGCATAAAAGTGCTTCACATAAGCAAAGCACGATCGATGTTATCAAGCAGGTTCCACACGATGGTGGAAATAGACCGGCCGGAGTAGGTCCAAAGTGTCTAGACAAAATAAAAGGGTTTTCTGATGTGTATGGTCGCCTTTTCTGGGACAAGCCGTCAATCACTATCACCCATTATGCAAGGAATCCGGCCAGCGGACGATACATTCACCCAGAACAAGATCGTGGACTTACTGCGCGAGAAGCGGCAATCCTTCAAAGTTTTCCTTATGGCTTTGAGTTTTGCGGCAAATCCGACGATATATATAGGCAGATTGGAGAGGCGGTTCCCCCTATGCTTTCTTCAGCTATTGCCGCAAGCGTTATAACTGAATTGCTGTCCATGATGCCTACGGATGCTGAATTAGCAGAGAGTCCAAAGTCGATTACCGCTCCGGTAAGTAGTTCATATTCCAGCGTCATCGCAGGCATCAAAACTCGCGGGAGGTCATAAAGGATGGAACAGTATACATGTATTGACAGTTTTTGCGGTGCAGGCGGCCTTGGCCTCGGCCTCAAACGTGCAGGATTCGAAATCTTACTAAGCTTTGATATTGATCAACGCTGCATTGAGACGATCAATAGCAATAAGAAGTATTTTAACCATCCTGCAGTGAGGGCCGATATTGCTAATATGCTCAATGGAGAACTTCTTAAACGTTGCGAACTTAAACGGGGGGAATTATTTTTATTGGCAGGAGGGCCGCCATGCCAGGGGTTTTCAATTCAGAGAAGAGGCAGCGATATTGACGCTAGGAATGAATTAGTGCTTATGTATGGGAAGCTAATCAATGAAATATATCCTAAGTACTTTGTAATGGAAAATGTATCTGGAATCGCTGGGAAGCGGGGAAAAACAATATTGGAACATCTGATTGAGAGCGTTGAGAAAATTGGGTACAACGTACATATAAAGTTGTTGGATGCCCAAGACTATGGTGTTCCACAGAGAAGAAAAAGATACATAGTTGTCGGCGAGAGAAAAGACATAGGGAAGAATTATACTTATCCTGTCCCTAACGGAATACACCATACTGTTCGGGATACGATTGGTTATCTCCCCGTTCCACCAGAAGATGGGTCAGATTATCCAGGCATCACGCTTCATAGACGGGATCATTTATCTGACCGGAATTTACAGAGGATTCGCGCTATTAAAGAGGGACAAGGGCGAGATGATCTTCCCGAGAACTTGTTAGCTGATTGTCATAAGATCGACAGCTCTGTAATTGGTTTTCGTAACGTATATGGGCGTATGGCCTGGGATGATGTTGCACCAACAATAACGGCTAGATTCGATAGTTTTACCCGAGGGAAGTTCGGACATCCCGTTCAGGATAGAAGTATT
>ERZ827088.368-NODE-368-length-69003-cov-5.944726_pt1 | contig 69003 bp, 58 predicted proteins | sample MGYA00519922_ERZ827088 | MGnify/ENA primary metagenome ERZ827088 (study PRJEB31778, sample SAMEA3449254) | human gut metagenome | biome: human gut; feature: human-associated habitat; material: faeces | place: United Kingdom | collected 2010/2012 ... | reverse complement strand
CTTGCATGTGTTAAGCACGCCGCCAGCGTTCATCCTGAGCCAGGATCAAACTCTCGTTAAAAGTGTTTGTATCCAGTTCAGAATCAACATACTAGCTAATTCTTCCCTTTTTACTGTTGTTTGGTTTTTAACCGTTCGCTCGACTGCCTCAAGCTCAAAACTTCGTTTTTCGCTTTCGTGGCTTCGCCAATACTCACAAGCATCGCTTTCTGAAAGCAAGCTTTCAAAACTGCTGCTTTGTTCGTGCAGTCTTCGCTTTTCGAAAATCTTCTCTTAAAGAAATTTTCAAGGGTTATTGTTGTCTATTGTTCAATTATCAAGGTTCTTTTTACTGTTCTTTTCAAGCGACAGCTTTTATATTTTATCAAAAGCTTTTCTCTTTGTCAAGAACTTTTTTATTTTCTTTTGCTGCTCGTGAGTTGCTCAATCGCTTCCCTCTGACAGCTCATTTATGTTATCACATCCGAACTTCTCTGTCAACCACTTTTTAATGATTCTTATAAGTTGTTATTAATTTCTCTTATGAATCATTCTATTGAACTACCTCTCGATCAGGGACTGTCCGTTTCCACGCCTTCCTCTTTATCAGAAGTTGCTCTATGATTTTCAGTGCCGTTCTCAGCGACGAAGATTATCCTATCATAGCGGCTTCTAATTGTCAATGTTTTTTATATATTTCATGCAATTCTGAATATTCTGAAAATTTTGGTTGTTTATCTGACTTTATTTTTATTTAACTGTTCTGGGTCTGCATAAATAAAAGCTGCTCATTTTCAGAACAGCCTTTATCATATACGGGTACTTCTTTAATTAAAAACATCTCATTAATAACAGATATTTTCTTCTATGCTTTCTGACTCTTTAATAGAATTTATAAACTCCAGCCAGTTGCAAGAAGCTGCGTCTTTACCATATTACTGTAAATTCCATTTTTCTTTTCCAGTTCGGCCGGACTTCCACTCTCTGCAACAACACCATCTTTCAGTACAACAATCTTATCTGCATCCGCTACTGTTCTCATCCTGTGGGCAATAATCATAACTGTCTTATCTTTAATCAGACGTGACAGCGATTCCTGGATCATCGTTTCGTTATCTGCATCCAATGATGCCGTGGCTTCATCCAGCAATATGATCGGTGCATTTTTCAGAAATGCTCTTGCAATAGAAATCCTCTGCCGCTCACCGCCTGAAAGTTCCGAACCATTCTCTCCGATCATTGTATTCCATCCGTCAGAAAGTTTTTCCGCAAATTCATCGCAATGTGCAAGTTTCGCTGCTGCAATCACTTCTTCATCTGTAGCATCCATCTTTCCGATTCTGATATTTTCCATAATTGTATTATTGAATAATGTAACATCCTGAAATACGATCGAATAAAGTGACATCAATGTCTCCGGGTCAACTTTTGAAATATCCATTCCACCTACTGTGATCTTTCCATGATCTACGTCCCAGAATCTTGACGCCAGACGTGAGACGGTTGTCTTTCCTCCACCGGACGGTCCGATCAGTGCAGTTACTTCCCCCTGCTTTGCCACAAATGAAACATCTTTCAATACAGTTTCTCCTGAATCATAAGAGAAACCAACGTTGGAAAATTCAATATCATATCCTTTACGATCCATTTTTTCTGAACCTTCCTGCACCTCATGCGACAGGATTTCATCCAGTCTTGCACTCTGTACTTCAGAAGATATGATTGCCGCAAGATTTTGAAGAGATACCTGCATTGGATCATAAATCCTGGATACAACCAGCAGAAACATAAAGAATGTAAGCACACTGATCTCCCCTTTTGCCAGCAGAGTTCCCCCAACCAGTGCAACCGTGGCAATTCCGAGCTTTAAGATCATCTGAGCACTTCCCACAAAAACTGCTGTTCCAAGTTCTGTAACAACAGCATGCTTCTCTACGGCTTTTATCTTCACATCCAGACCTCTCATATAATCATCCTCTGCATTATATGCATGAAGATCTCTTGCACTTTCCAGGCACTCCTGAATCCCGTCCGCACATGCCATTTTTAATTCCATCTGCTTCTGATTCAGACTTTTCTGAACTTTTCCCGAACAACCTACAATAAGAAATGAAACCGGAAGCACCCAAAGAGCTGCCAATGCCATTCTCCAGTTGAAAAAGAACATTCCCACTGCAACGATTGCTGTAGAAATGCATGCTCCCACCAGTTCCGGAATAAAATGAGAAGACGCAGTTTCCATCTGTGCACAATCCGCCATGATCGTACTCGTCAAATCTGACAGATCTTTTTTGCCAAAGAACGACAACGGAATCTTTCTCAGCTTTTCTGCAAGCGTGATTCTCCGCACACCACTTTCTACATAAGTTGATAAAAATGTTGCATTATATTGTATATAAGTTGTAATTGCGATCAGGGCAAGTGTCACGATAATGCCGGCAATATAAAATCCACCTTTTCCCTGAAGTGTTCCTTCCATATAATCTTTCACTATAAAATACAGCAGCGAAACCGGAATCATCAAAACCAGATCTGATACCGTAACTGACACAAAGGCTTTGAGCATATCCGATGCACCTTGCGGAGAAAGAGCATATTTATGCATCAGTTTTTCTTTTATTTTCATACTTATGCACCTACCTTCCAACAAACCGATTGATTGTACTCTTTCCACATATGTGCATAGAGTCCGTCTGCTTTTTCAAGTTCCTTATGCGTACCACTCTGGCAGATTTCTCCGTCTCTGAGTACAAAGATCCGGTCTGCATCAATGACCGATGAAAGTCTGTGGGCGATCATGATCACAGTTTTTCCCTGAGAAAGTCTGCTGAATGCAGCCTGCACCTTTGCCTCATTATCCGGATCTGCAAATGCTGTTGCTTCATCCAGGATCAGAATCGGAGCATTTTTGATCATCGCTCTTGCGATTGAAATCCGCTGAGCTTCTCCGCCTGACAGATACGTACCTTTTGAGCCGATCACTGTGTCAATCCCGTCCGGAAGTTTCGCTATGATATCCTCACATTGAGCATTCTTTAATGCCTTCACCACCTCTTCACGGGTGGCATTTTTCTTTCCCATGCGTACATTTTCGTAAATAGACATTTTCAGAAGCCGGCTGTCCTGAAATACAAATGATACCATATCCATCAGAGCTTTCTGGTGGATTTCCTTTACATTTGCTCCGCCAATCCTGATCTCACCCTGAGACGCATCTGCAAACCTTGCAACCAGTCTCGCCAGCGTTGTCTTTCCTCCACCGGATGGTCCGACAAAAGCGATATGCTCTCCCGGACGGATCTGAAGACTGATATCGTGCAGGGCATCTTTTTCTGCCCCGTCATACCGGAAAGATACATGTTCAAACTCGATAGAAACATCTTCGGGACTCTTTTCCTCTGCTGCCTGCGGCAATGGTTTTCTTTCTATAATATTGTCAATTCTTGCAAGTGCATCTTCCACAACCATTGTATTCTCACCTGCATACATCATCTTTGTCAATGTAACGGTAATGATCGGGGTGATAATAATATAGAATAACAGGTTTAATAAAAACTCAGGATCTGCAGTTCCGCTTTTCACTCCGCCCAGCAGATAAACCGCTGCGATCAGAATTGCGAAAACTGAATTAATTGCAACCGTATATCCCATCATTGGAAGTCTTAAATCTTTTGTATAGGAAATCGTCCATTTTTCATATTTTTTGATTGAATCCCTGAATCTTTTAAAAGAAAAGACCGACTGTCCAAATGTTTTTACAACCGGAATCCCTCTGACATATTCCACTGCCTCGCCGGACATTTCTTCCAGTGCATTCTGATATTCTTCCATTTTTTTCTTCATGTTCTCTCCCATCATGGCACCCATGACCAGGAAAGCTACAACAACCGGGATAAGACATAAAAGCCCCAGTTTCCAGTCAAAAACCAGCAGAAGTGCCGCCAGGCCGACCGGGGTTGCCGTTGCTACATATTTATCCGGCAACTGATGTGCAAGATAAGTTTCTGTCGCTGCACTGGACTCATTTACAATCTTTCGGATCTTTCCACTTCCCTCATCATCCATAAATCCAATCGGCAGAGATAAGATATGTCGCATCAGTCTTGACCTCATATTTGCCTGCACTCGGAATGCTGCCAAATGAGAACAGATCAATGCCCCGATATAGATCAGCATAGACAGGATTGCAAAACCGACTGCACTCCAGCCATAGGTAGACAGATTCTGTGCCGCACCATAATCCGGTGCAACCCGTAACACCTCTTTTATCAGCCGCCAGATAAAATAGAACGGAACAAGTGCCACAAAGGCACTGACAGCCGCAAGAACCCAGGACGCAACTGCCAGGTATTGAAAACTTCCGGCATACTCCATCAGCCGGCTGACCGGTGTCTGCTTTTTTTCTTTTTGTTTAGCCATTGCTAACCCTCCTTGACATTTTTATTATTAATTAGCCCTTTAGAACTTTTATAAGTTCCAACTAACCAGCATCAAAAGGAAAACGCGATGAAATTTTCCTTTTCATTCATCGCGTTATCAGTCATTGATTGAACAGCATTCTCCGTAGATAATATTCCATCCGGCACTGTGATACTTTTCAAGCATTTCTATATATTCCCATGCTTCCTCTTCTGACATATCATGCCGGATCACTTCAAAAAAGCTCTCAAAAAGTGCTTTATTCATTATGTGCATGAAATTCTTTGTCAGTGGCTTTCCATCCTTAAATCTCAGACCGATCGCCTCCATGAACTTATAAGTATAATCTGTCTCAAGTTCTACAAGATGTTCCACAAAATCCTGAAATCTTGTACCATAAGAGCTTTTCACCAGGATCTGAAATTCTTCCAGATGAGCGTACATATACTTCACAAGCTGCTTCATTCCGTCTTCCGCATAATCATCCAGACTCACTGCCTGCCGATCCGATTCTATCGCATGAAATTTTTCCTGAACTCCGATAAATATCCCTGTAAACTCTTTTGCCACCGGTTCTACGATTGCTGAAAAAAGTCCTTCTTTTCCACCATATCGGGAATAGATCGTTCCGGTCGTCGTTCCCGCCTCCGCAGCAATCGTCCGCAGTGATGCATCTACATAGCCTTTTTCAAGGAACTCTTTCTTTGCACATAATTCTACTTTTTCTGAAATACCTTCTACCTGCTTAGCCACTGACTCCTCCTAGCTTATAACAGTGTCATGTAACACTGTTATAAGTTTAAATCTTAATCTTTTTTCTGTCAATAGTTACCAATGTATCTCTTGCATTACTGATAGATTTTATCACTATCCCTCATTACATCTCAAGACTGATCTGATCTTTATGCACATTCTCCGGCATTTTCAAACTGGGAATTATAAAGATCTGCATAAAATCCACCCTTTGCAAGAAGTTCTTCATGATTTCCCTGCTCCACGATATCTCCGTCTTTCATAACAAGAATCAGATCCGCATCACGGATCGTAGACAGACGGTGTGCGATCACAAAGCTCGTTCTTCCCTTCATCAGATTATCCATCGCTTTCTGAATCAGTACTTCTGTTCTTGTATCGACAGAGCTTGTCGCCTCATCCAGGATCAGGATCTTTGGATCTGCAAGGATTGCACGTGCAATCGTCAGAAGCTGCTTCTGTCCCTGGGAAACGTTGCTTGCTTCTTCGTTCAGTTCCATATCATATCCACCTGGAAGTGTCTTTACAAATCGATGCACATGTGCTGCCTTTGCAGCCTGGATCACTTCTTCATCTGTAGCATCCAGTTTACCATAACGGATATTTTCACGGATGGAGCCATGGAACAGCCATGTATCCTGAAGCACCATTCCGAACATTTCTCTTAATTCACTGCGGTTGAAATCCCGGATATCGTGTCCATCTATTTTTATCGAACCATCATTTACATCATAAAATCTCATTAGCAGCTTGATCATTGTCGTCTTTCCTGCTCCGGTCGGACCAACGATCGCAATCTTCTGTCCTTCTTTTACTTTCGCAGAAAAATCATTGATGATGATCTTATCCGGGTTATATCCGAAATGAACATGGTCAAACTCTACATTTCCTTTCAGATTTTCTACGGACACAGGATGTTCCACTGTCTGATCTTCTTCTTTTTCTTCAAGAAATTCAAAAACCCTCTCGGATGCTGCTGCCGTAGACTGCAACATATTTGCTACCTGTGCCATCTGCTGGATCGGCTGGGTGAAATTACGGACATACTGAATAAATGACTGAATATCTCCGACCTCGATCACATTTTTGATCGTCAGGAATCCTCCAAGGACTGCCACACCTACATAACCAAGATTGCCGATAAACTGCATGACCGGCATCATCATTCCTGAGAAAAACTGAGATTTCCACGCAGAATCATAAAGCTTTCCGTTGGTCTCATTAAATTCTCTGATCACCGCTTCTTCTTTATTAAATGCCTTGATGATATTATGTCCGCTGTAGATTTCCTCTACCTGTCCGTTGACATTTCCAAGATATTCCTGCTGTCCTACGAAATATTTCTGTGAATGTTTCATTACAAATGACAACAGCAGCATGGACAATGGAAGAATCAGCAGTGCTACCAGTGTCATCAGCGGACTGATGGAAAGCATCATCACCAGCACACCGATGATGGTTGTGACCGATGTGATCAACTGAGTTGCACTCTGGTTCAGACTCTGTCCGAGAGTATCCACATCATTTGTCACTCTTGAAAGAACTTCTCCGACCGGTTTCGTATCGAAATAATTCATCGGCATCCGGTTGATCTTCTGTGAGATTTCTTTTCTTAATTTATAAGTTGTCTTCTGCGATACACCTGTCATCAGGAATCCCTGGATCAGGCTGCACGCTGCACTGATCAGATACAGACTCAATGCTGTCGCCAGAATCGTTCCGATTTTTCCAAAATCCATGCCTGATCCGCCTGAAACCTTACTGACAAGACCATTGAAGATTTCTGTTGTCGCCTTTCCGAGAATCTTTGGTCCGGCAATATTAAAAATCGTTCCGCAAATTGCAAAGACTGCTACGAAAAAAATCTGTATTTTAAATGAAGCCATATAGCGGATCAGCTTTTTCATTGTTCCTTTGAAATCTTTTGCCTTTTCGGTCGGTGCAACACCTCGCCCCATTCTACCTCTTCTAGCCATGGATCTTCTCCTCCTTTCCATCTGTCTGAACGGCAGATTCCAGTTCTGCCCTGGAAAGCTGGGACTCTGCGATTTCCCGATATACTTCACAATTTTTCAGCAGTTCTGCATGTGTACCTTTTCCGACAATCTTTCCATCATCCAGGACAAGGATCTGCTCTGCATGCAGAATGGTACTGATTCTCTGTGCTACGATCAAAACTGTACTTTCCCTCGTCTTCTCTGCAAGGGCATGACGCAATGTCACATCCGTCTTATAGTCAAGAGCCGAAAAACTGTCATCAAAAATAAATACCCGTGGATGCTTTGCAATCGCTCTTGCAATCGAAAGTCTCTGCTTCTGACCACCGGATACATTGGAACCGCCCTGAGCGATCGGACTTTCATAGCCTTCCGGTTTAGTCTCGATAAATTCTGTAGCCTGTGCGATCTCTGCCGCTTCTTTCATTTCCTCTTCTGTTCCATCCTGATTTCCGAACATGATATTAGAAGCAATATTTCCTGAGAACAGGACTCCTTTCTGCGGAACATATCCCAGCTTTTCTCTGAGATCATGCTGCTTTATGTCACGGATATCAATTCCATCCAGCGTGATCTTTCCTTCTGTCACATCATAAAACCGTGGGATCAAATTGACCAGTGTTGATTTTCCACTTCCTGTACTTCCAATAATCGCCGTGGTCTGTCCCGGCCGGGCTGTAAATGTGATATCCTGCAGCACATCTTCGTCTGCTCCCGGATATTTAAATGATACATGATCAAAGGAAAGAACTCCTTCTCCCTGCTCCGGCAGTACTTCCGGCCGTTCCGGATCACAGATGATCGTCTCACTCTTCAGCACTTCTTCCACACGGTCAGCCGCTACAGCCGCACGCGGAAGCATGATCGAGATCATGCAAAGCATCAGGAATCCCATGATGATCTGCATGGTATACTGAATAAATGCCATCATATCTCCCACCTGCATCTGACCATCGCTGATTCCATGTGCTCCGGTCCATACAATCAGAACAGAGACTCCGTTCATGACCAGCATCATTGCCGGCATCATAAATGTCATCGCACGATTGACAAAAAGATTCGTCTTTGTCAGTTCTACATTTGCGTCATCAAATCGTTTCTCTTCATGCTTTTCTGTACTAAATGCACGGATAACCGACAGTCCTGTCAGAATTTCTCTGGTCACAAGGTTCAGCTTATCCACAAGCTTCTGAAGCATCTTAAATTTCGGCATTGCCACAACAAAGAGTAATAATACCATGCATGCAATGATGATCACCGCAAGTCCGATGATCCAGGACATCGACACATTTGTCTTCATTACCTGGAATACTCCTCCGATCGCCAGGATTGGTGCATAAAGTACCATTCTCAAAAGCATAACAATCAACATCTGGATCTGCTGGATATCATTCGTACTCCTCGTAATCAGTGAGGCTGTTGAAAACTGGTTGAACTCATGATTGGAAAAGCCCACAACCTTATGGAATACTCTGCCTCTTAAGTCACGTCCTGCTGACGCACCTACTCTTGAAGCCAGGAATCCGACCAGTACACTTGCTGCCATTCCGAGGAATGCCAGTGCAATCATCATTCCCCCGGTCTTTGCAAGATATCCTGTCTGAATCTTTTCCATGTCCATGCCCAGATCCTGATAGACCGATTTGCAATAGCTGACCGCTGCCTGATCCAGAATCGTATCCGGAAGATCATCCATCTGTTCTCCCATCTTTTCCACCATGGCAGTTCTCTGTTCTCCCGGAAGCATCTTCATAATATCAAAGATGGTTGTATCCTCTGAAACTGTCCCATCCGGAAGACTCGACTTTAACTGAGACTCAACTTCTTTCGTCATATCACTGCCGGACTCAAAACCAGTCGTCATCATCATCGGGAGCTTCAGAATATCCTGAAGTTCCTTCATCTGTTCCTCATCCCCGGATACGGATTCTTTCAGGACATACGCATCTTTTTCATAAGATTCCGTATCTTCCTCATAAGCATCCATTACTTTCTGCCCGTCTTCTTCTGATACAAAAAGTAATAATTTATCCATCTCTTCCCGGGCGATCTGCTCCGGTATCTCATCTTCAATACCACCCTGCTGGATTCCAACATTGACAATGTTGGAAGTATATGCAGGTAAAGACAGATCACAGTAAGCCTGAACGAAGAGAATTAACATGATTGCTATCATCGCTTTCCAGTACGATGCAGCGTATTTGAATAAATTCTTCATTTTATCTGTTCCTTTCCTTTTCTACATTTTCACAAATCTGAAATAAAATTCTTCTCAGAAGCATTTTTTCCTCTGGACTGATCCCTGTAAAAGCAATTTCATCCATCTTTTCTGCAATTGCTTTTACATGCTCAATACATGCCTGCCCTTTCTCTGTCAGATCCAGCCGCATCATTCTCTGATCTTTTTCATCAACATTCCTCACGATATATCCCGACTTCTCCATCTTCTGGATCATCGATGTGATCGAAGGTGCACTTACATTCAGCTTCTGTGCCAGTTCTTTCTGTGATATTCTTCCATCTCTGTGAAGCTGAAATAAAATCATTGACTGACTTTTATTCAGATCATATTCAGCATACATAGTCTGTGCCAGCTTTCCGATCTTATGGGCTGTCATCCCAAGAATCCCAAGTGTCGGCATCTCCTGTCCTTTACACGACATAAATACTCTCCTTCCATTAGTTAGTTAATTAACTAATGGAAAATATAGTATAATTCCACTTGTAAGTCAACCTTTAAACTTCTTATTTCACATTTTTTTAATACTTTTTGCACAATTTTTAGTTAATTACTTAAGCAAATCCAAAAACCAAGCCGCTACATAGAAAATTCCCCATGTAACGGCTTTTTGTCCCTTTATTCTACTTTCAATATTCTTTCTTCTCCAGTATTTTTATGCTGCATTGATACGAAACAGTCAGACTGATAACGAGTATCACCATTCCTGCTCCAAGCAGTTGTCCTGCACTCAGTGAAACAATTTTTTGAAATATCCCTGTTGGATTCACGCCCAGTCTTCCACACATCTTTCCTGTCAACACTCCTGCTCCCCCAAGAAGCAATGCGATTACCGCTATAATAAGTCTTCCTTTTTCACCGTCACATTTTAATCGTACCGGTATGTTCAATGCAATAAGAACGACTCCTGCTATCATCCCCCAGGTCATTATCATTACCATTTTTTTCAGATCCGTTCCGTAATTTCCTATCATTGAAACTACGGTTGTTATTGTCAGACCAAGTAACCAGACTGCTGCATCCAGAGAAATGCTGAAAATATATTTTTCTCTGACATAATCCTTTTTCGTGACCGGCAACGAAAAAAGATACTGAAACCCATGATCCATTTCATCATATGCAAGCATATTTGCAACATAAATTGCCATCGTGACAGTAATATATATTCCAAAACACGCTGCACTTTCTTCCCGGTCTATCACTGAATTATTCAAGGCTCCAACCATTAAGGCTGCTCCTCCGATCATCACATAAATAATCCCTTTTCCCTGACTTTTTAAAAGTCCCCAATCTTTTAATAACAATCCCTTTTCTATTCTCATACCGTTTCCCCCTGAATCATCATAACGATCACTTCATCCAGGCTGCCATTTTCAACTGCAACACCCGGATGATTTTCCATATAATATCTCTTTTCTTTTGTCAGACAGGCATATCCATAACTTTCTTTTTTCTTTTTTAATAAGTAAGATTTGTCCAGTTTTTTCCACTGTTCCTCCGTCACTTTAATCACTCCATAATCATTCAGGATCGTATCCATCGTTTCATGCAGGATGATCTTACCCTCGTGGATCATATAAATATCATCACACAGGCCTTCCAGATCTGAAGAAATATGGGAACTGATCACGATACTTCTTCCATCCACTTCGGTCATATACTCCCGCAGTAGATCCAGTACCTGCTCCCGTGCTGTCACATCAAGACCTGCTGTCGGTTCGTCAAGTATCAGGAAAGGAGCCTGGTGTGACACTGCGATCAGTACATTCAGCTTTGCCTTCATTCCGGTGGAAAATTCTTTTAGCTTCTTATCAAGTGAAAGGTTCAATTTTTTGCATGATCCGAGAAACTTTTCTTTTTCAAAAGACGGATATACATTGCTCAAAACCGGAACAATATCTTTAATTCTTAAATATTCATTGAATCCTGCATTTGTAAATGCTACTCCAATCTTCTCTTTATCCTCTCTCGTCAGTTGCTGTGGTTCTTTTCCAAAAAGTGTAATCCGACCGGAATCTCCCTTTACCAGTCCTAAAATTGCTTTAAAAAGCGTACTCTTTCCTGCTCCATTTGCCCCGACGATTCCTGTGATCTGTCCCGGTTCAACGCTCATGGTACAGTCCAATTCAAAATCATCATACCGCTTCCTGAAATTTTCTATTGATAACATAACTACTCCTCCATGATCAGCTCAAATAATTCCTTCAGTTCCTCATCTGTCATTCCGTTCCTTCTGCCTTTCATCACTGCAGCTTCGAGATCCGCTTCTACTTCTCTGCGACGTTCTTCCAGCATAAGTTCCTTATTCGAAGCTGTCACATACGTGCCTTTCCCATGCACGGTTCTCGTCATTCCTTCTTCTTCCAGGTTGTCATACGCCTTTTTCACCGTCAATGCACTGATCTTCAACTCTTTTGCCATCGCCCTTACAGATGGAAGAAGATCACCTTCCTTTAATTCACCGGAAATGACCTGTGCTTTGATCTGCTCCATGATCTGCTCGTAGATCGGCACCATAGATGAATGGTTAATTATAATCTTCATGACCTGCCTCCTTTATGCAAACAGTATATAACAGTGTTAAACTGTTGTCAACTGTTATATACTGTTCATATAAATAAAAAATGCAGAAACTGTCTTTTTTACAATTTCTGCACATTTAATCATCATATGATTCCAACTGCTTCATTCACAGTCTTCACACCAACAAGCCGTATTCCCTGAATTTCCTTTACCATCTTCAGTGAAATTTCGGGCAAGATACATGTCTCAAACCCAAGCTTCTTCGCCTCTGCCACACGCTGTTCCGGCATATTCACAGCACGTACTTCTCCACTTAAACCAACCTCTCCAAAGACAATCGTCTTCTCATCAATGGGACGGTTTCGATAACTGGACACCAGTGCCATCACAATCCCAAGATCGATCGCCGGCTCGTTCATCTTGATACCGCCTGCAATATTCACATATGCATCGCAGTTTCCAAGTGACATTCCCAACCTCTTTTCAAGCACTGCCATCAGAAGGTTGACCCGGTTATAATCGGTTCCTGCTGCTGTTCTTCTCGGCATTCCGAAATTTGTTCTGCAGACCAGTGCCTGTATTTCCAAAAGGATCGGTCTTGTTCCTTCCATGGAGCATGCAACAACGGACCCGGAAGCATTCTCCGGTTTCCCACTGAGCATATACTCCGATGGATTTTCCACTTCCACCAGCCCACTCTGCCGCATTTCAAAGACACCAATCTCATTCGTCGAGCCAAAACGGTTCTTCACAGCTCTCAATATCCGGTAAGACGCATGCCGGTCTCCTTCAAAATAAAGTACTGTATCTACCATATGCTCCAATACCCGCGGACCTGCTACCGTTCCCTCTTTCGTTACATGTCCGACAATAAAAATTGGAATGCACAGTCCTTTCGCCAACTGCATAAAAACATTGGTTGACTCCCGCACCTGGGAAACACTTCCCGGTGCCGAAGTCACATCCTCACTGTACATTGTCTGAATAGAGTCAATAATGACCAGTTCCGGCCGCTCTTTTTCTATCACACTGCGGATGATCCCCAGGTTTGTCTCGCAAAGCAGCAGAAGACTAGACGTAAAATTTCCCATCCGGTTCGCACGCAGCTTAATCTGTGCCTGCGACTCCTCTCCGGAAATATACAGGATCTTTTTCATCTGTGCCATTCTTTGACATACCTGTAATAAAAGTGTTGACTTTCCAATTCCCGGATCGCCTCCGACCAGTACCAGTGATCCCGGTACAATCCCGCCTCCGAGAACCCGGTCCAGCTCTTTGATCCCGGTCTCACTCCGTGTATCATCATCTGCGGTCACTTCGGTCAAAGGAACGACCTTTGCCTCGTGAACTGCTCTCGCTACAACGGTCGTTCCCTTTGTGATCCCACTGTCTATCCGCTCTTCTACAAATGTATTCCACTCTTTACATGCAGGGCATTGACCAAGCCATTTTGCTTCTTCATGCCCGCAATTCTGACAGAAAAATATACTTTTCTTTCCTTTTGCCATCTAGCTTCTCCCAACACTGTACGGATCAGCAGATCAGCACTTTACTACTTTGATCGCTGCACTCTGATCTGCTGAAAGTTCTACACTTACACTGAGCTTTCCGCTCAAATTTGTATTCATCTTTCCTGCAGACTCCCCATCGATCAGTACTTCATACTCACTCTCCGGCTCCAGTTCCAGTGTGAACTGTACATCCTCCGGTGCAGATACTGTAAAAGTAACCTCAGCATCGGTCTCTTTAAAATTTTCAACCGTACTTCCCGGTACAGACTCGTAAACGAACATACCGTTCTTCTCAAGTTTCGTAATCTCTGCAAATGTCTTTACTTTATAAATATCTCCCTCAAATTCAAAGTTATCCTTCTTCGTCTTAGTTGGAAGTGTATAATCTCCAAAACTCAGTGTTCCGTCATTTTCTGCACGCAATAATTCTTTTACTGTTGCCATTTCTTTTTCCTCCTGGGTATTTCAGAATATCTCTTATATAAGATGTTGGGATAAATTGCCCAACTATGATATCTTTGTATCATTATATAATAAATCCATTTCTTTTTCTATACTAATTCCGCTTTCATCCTATGAACTTTTTATGAAAAAACGAATTTCTTTTTTGGATGCTCCTGCCTCCACATGATCTCCCGGCCGGATGTCACCGTTCAGGATCGCATCTGCCAGTTTATCTTCCAGTTCCGTCTGTAATGCACGACGTAGTGGTCTTGCACCATATTTCGTATCAGTTCCCTTTTCAACGATCAGCTCTTTTGCAGAGTTTCTCAGTTTCAGATGAATATTCATCTGCTTCTCAAGCCGTCCGGTAAACTCATTGCACAACAAAGAAACTATTTTCTTCATATTTTCTTTGTCCAGTGTATGGAATACGATCATCTCATCAATTCGGTTCAGAAATTCCGGCCGGAAGATCTGCTTGACCTCTTCCATAACACCCTGCTTCATTTTTTTATAATCTCCGACTTTATCTTCTTTTGCAGCAAAACCCAGCTTTTTCGGATCAATGATCGCTTTTGCACCTGCATTCGACGTCATGATGATCACGGTATTGGAAAAATCTACCTTTCTTCCCTGTGAATCCGTAATATGTCCATCATCCAGAACCTGCAGCAGAACATTGAATACATCCGGATGTGCTTTTTCAATTTCATCAAAAAGGAGAACAGAATACGGATGCGTCCTGACCTGGTCACTGAGCTGTCCACCTTCTTCATGACCGACATATCCCGGAGGGGAACCGATCATCTTTGATACAGAATGCTTTTCCATATACTCCGACATATCAACACGGATCATTGCCTCCTCTTTTCCAAATAAAGCTTCAGCAAGTGCCTTGGAAAGCTCCGTCTTTCCAACTCCGGTCGGACCTAAGAATAAGAACGAACCGATCGGCCGCTTCGGATCTTTCAGACCGACTCTTCCACGTTTCACTGCTCTTGCCACAGCACTGACCGCTTCGTCCTGTCCGATGACTCTCTTCTGAAGAATTTTTTCCAGGTTCTTTAATCTTTCTGTATCACTTTCCGTCAGTTTGCTTACCGGAACTTTTGTCCAGACTGATACTACCTCTGCAACTTCATTTTCCGTAACAGATGGATGAAGTCCCGCCTGCTTTTTATCAAACCGCTTTTTCAGAGCTGACAATTTCTTTCTTGCTTCGTCCTGCTCCTTCTGGATCAGGGATGCCTCTGCGAAATCTCCTGCTACGATGCTATCCTCTTTCTGTTTCTCGAGGTCTTTGATCAGATCTTCCAGACTTCGGAAATTTTCCGGGACTTTGTAGCCTTTCAGACTCACTTTTGAACACGCTTCGTCCAGCACGTCGATCGCCTTATCCGGCAGATGACGATCCGTAATATAACGTTCTGACATAAGTACTGCTGCCTCAAGTGCTTTCTCTTCGATCACTACTTTATGGTGTGTCTCATACTTTTCTTTCAGACCTTCAAGAATTTTCCGGCACTGTTCCTGCGTTGGTTCTTCCACAGAAACAGGCTGGAAACGCCGTTCCAGGGCTGCATCTTTCTCTATATATTTCCTGTATTCTGCAATCGTAGTTGCACCGATCAGTTGCAATTCTCCTCTGGACAGCGACGGTTTCAGGATACTTGAGGCATCAATCGCACCTTCTGCTCCTCCCGCCCCGATCATCGTATGGATCTCATCCAGGAAAAGAATGATATTCCCCGCTGCCTTTACCTCCGCAACCAGTCCTTTCATTCGCTCTTCAAACTCTCCACGATATTTTGAACCTGCGATCAGTCCCGGAAGATCCAGCGTATAGATCCTCTTTCCTTTCATCTTTTCAGGTACTAACCCGGATGCGATCTGCTGTGCCAGTCCTTCGATAATGGCAGTCTTTCCAACTCCAGGCTCTCCTACCAGACAGGGGTTATTCTTCGTCCTTCTGCTCAGGATCTCCATCAGACGATACATTTCCTGCTCCCTTCCGATGACTGGATCCAGTTTTCCCTCTTCTGCACGAGCTGTCATATCGGTACAGAACTGTTCCACCATTGCCCCGCCTCCATGAGGCTCATCCTGAAGGCTGTCCTGATATTCTTTGGGATCGATCCCTACTGCGAACATAATATCCTGAAATAACTTCTGAAGATTCACATTCAAGGTGATCAGGATCCGCGTCGCTACACAGTCAACATCCCGGATCATTGCCAACAGCAGATGCTCCGTTCCGACATATTCTGTATGCAGTCTGCCACACTCCTGCTCGCTGCTCTTCAAAAGGAACTGGAATCTCGGACTCTGCTCTGGTCTTGTACTGACCTTCACCTCTTCATCCGGTGCTACCAGTTCATCGATCAGGCGTGAGATCTTTTCTGCATCCACACCGTTCTTTGCAAGCACCTGTCCGGCTACTCCTGAATACTCTTTCCGAAGTGCAAGCAGAAGATGCTCTGTTCCTATATAAGGATGCTTTCTCTCTCTTGCTATTTTCCCGGCCTGCTTTATCACATTCTCCATCGGCTTTGTATAAGGTATCTGCATCTTTACCTCCTCAACTTACTCTTAATTACTCATAATCATCAAATATCTCATCTACCAGCTCATGCACTTCACTTCTTGAGATATTCTTACAACAGCCACGGGCAAGTACAATCCGAAGCTGTCTCCGCATCTCATCCAACTGCTCCAGCTTATCCACGTCCAGTGCGATCACCGCTCCTCTTCTTTTATCCAGACTGATATAGCCTTCCCTTTTCAGGACGTTATACGCTTTATTCACCGTATGCATATTGACACCGACTGTATCTGCAAGCTGCCTGACTGACGGCAATGAATCTCCTTCATGTATCACCGAGGTAGCAATCCCCATGATGATCTGGTTACAAAGCTGGATATAAATTGCTTCATCACTGTTAAAATCTATTTCTAATATCATGCCGCTTCCCCTTCCTCTGTTGTGTTATATCTATACTAGCACAATCTTCTGTTTCCATCAAGTGCAAAGAAAAAGACAAAAGCCCGTTAAAGAACTTCTGCCTTTTTCATTTTTTCCTCTTTCGGGAACCGGATCTCAATCTTTGTTCCCTTGCCCGGTTCACTGTTCACAGTAACCTTCGCTCCATGCAGGATCGCTCCGTGCTTCACAATAGACAAGCCCAGTCCTGTACCGCCACGCTCTTTTGAATGGCTCTTATCCACCCGGTAGAATCGTTCAAAGATCCGTTCCTGATGCTCCTCCGGGATTCCGATCCCCGTATCGCTCACACTAATCTTTGGCCCGTCCAGCGTATTTCCGACCCAGACCGCAACGCTTCCACCATCACGGTTATACTTGATCGCATTCTCAGTAATATTATAGATCATCTCATCCAGAATCTGCCGGATTCCATGACAGAATACCGGTTCTCCACTCAAAGCCACTGAAATTTTCTTCTCTGAACACTGCGGGGAAAGACGGCTGACGATCTCACGGGTCAGCTCATAAAGCTCCACATCTTCTTTTTCCAGTTCTACTGATTCTTCATCCAGTTTCGATAATTTAATGATATCTTCCACCAATGTGATCAGCCGACGTGCTTCCTTATAGATCCTTTTTGAAAATCCAGGGATGTCCTCTGCACGTACCAGCCCGTTCATCATGATCTCTGCGTAACCGGAAATCGATGTCAGCGGTGTCTTCAGCTCATGGGAAACATTTGCCGAAAATTCCTTTCTCATATTCGCGACCGCTTCTTTTTCTTTATTCTGCCGGTCGATGGCTTCCAGAAGCGGTACCATTTCAGGATAGATCACATTGTCCAGAGGATGCTCCAGATCCAGATGCATCACCGGTTCCATCAGACGCTTCGTCTGCCAGTTTGCAAGGAACAACGCCAGTGCGATACCGATCACAGATAAGACCAGCATAACCGGAAGGATATTCCATGCGGTTCGGATCAGGCTGTCCATCGGTCTGGCAAGCCGCAGCACACTTCCATCATCCAGGCGGATCGCACAGTAGTATAATTCTTTTCCTACCGTATCCGACATACGGATATCCTCCCCCTGTCCTTCCGCCAGTGCCTGCTTTACTTCAGCTCTCGACTTATGGTTCTCTAGCTTTTTACTGCTGTCCGAATCATACAGAACATCTCCACTCTGGGAAATAAATGTAAGACGGGTGTCCTCATCCGCCTTTATCATTGGTTCTAATTTTTTCAGATATTCTTCTCCTGCGACATCCACACCGCTGCTGAGATAGGCCGCTTCCTGCTGTACTTCCTTTTCCAGGATTCCGAGATTTTGATTATACAGAATCACTGTCATGATGACATAGAAAGGAAATAATGTCACCAGCAAGATCAGCATCATACTTTTCTGGATCTTCTGCTTCATTATTCTCCTCCCACACGATAACCTACTCCGCGTACCGTCTGGATCAGATCACCCTTTTCCCCCAGCTTCTGCCGGAGCGTACGCACATGGACATCCACGGTTCTTGTCTCACCGTCAAAATCATATCCCCAGATCTCAGTCAGAAGCTGGTCGCGTGTCAGGACGATTCCCTTATTCAACATCAGCTTTTCAAGCAGTTCAAACTCCTTTAATGTGAGAGCTACTTCCTTTCCATTCACCGTAACGTCATGCTTTTTGATATTCATGCAGACTCCGGAAAGCTCAATCTGTGATTTTTCTTCCGTCTTTCTGCTTCTTCTCAGGACTGCCTTGATCCTGGATACAAGCTCCATCATCCCGAATGGTTTCGTCACGTAATCATCCGCTCCCGAATCCAGTCCGATCACCTTGTCATACTCCGAACCTTTCGCAGTCACCATGATCACAGGAATATCCTTTGTCTTTGAAGAAGATTTTAGCTTCTTTAAAAGCACCATTCCATCATCCCCGGGTAGCATAATATCCAGCAGGATCAGCTCCGGTGTATCAAATGCCAAAGCTTCCATAAAAGCAGCTCCGTCCGCAAATCCTTTTGCTTTGAGTCCGGTCGTCTCCAAAGTATAAATTACCAGCTCTCTGATATTATCATCGTCTTCCACGCAATAAATCATCTCAGTACTCTCCTTTAGCTTTCATGCAGTGCAGCACTGTCCTTATGAACACCTGTAATAGAAAATTCCACCCACTCTGCAATATTCGTGGCATGATCTCCGATCCGCTCCAGATATTTTGTCACCATGATCAGATCAAAGATCCGGTTTCCCTGTTCTCCATGCTCTGCTTTGATATAGGCAATCATCTTATCGCGGATCTCATCAAAATACGCATCAATCTTATCATCCGAAGCCATCACTTTCCTTGCAAGCTCCAGATCTTTTTCCACATATGCCACTACACTGTCTCTGACCATCGTACTGACTCCGGTTGCCATTGCACCGATTAAATCAATATCCTGTGCCACATTCTCATATTTTGCAGAAATAATGATCTCTGCGATATCGGAAGTCTGATCCCCGATCCGCTCCATATCTGTGATCATTTTCAGTGCCGCAGAAATTCTTCTTAAATCTTTTGCCACCGGCTGCTGCTGGAGCAGAAGCTTCAGACACAGACGCTCAATCTCTTTCTCCATCTGATCGATCTCTTCATCTTCCGCTACTACGATCCTTGCCTGTCCGGCACTTCCCTCTTTCAGTGCCTGGGTTACCTTTGAAATTGCAATCTCACATAATTCTCCCATATGGGTAAGCTGTTCATCCAGATGATGCAACTGCTGATCAAATCTATTACGCATAATTTAACCGAACCTCCCTGTAATATAATCCTCTGTCTTTTTATTCGCCGGAACGGAGAATAAAGTCTCTGTATTATTATATTCAATGACTTCTCCCAGAAGGAAAAACGCCGTATTGTCAGAGATACGGACTGCCTGCTGCATATTGTGCGTAACCATGACAATAGTATAATCTTTTTTCAGTTCCATCGCAAGGTCTTCAATCTTGGATGTAGAAATCGGATCCAGTGCGGATGTCGGTTCATCCATCAGCAGAACTTCCGGTTCTACCGCCAATGCACGGGCGATACACAGTCTCTGCTGCTGTCCCCCCGACATTCCCAATGCACTCTTTTTCAGACGATCCTTACATTCTTCCCAGATTGCCGCATTTCTCAGTGACTTTTCTACAATATCATCCAGCTTTGCTTTTGACCGGATTCCATGTGTTCTTGGTCCATAAGCAATGTTGTCATAAATGCTCATTGGAAATGGATTTGGCTTCTGGAAAACCATTCCGACTCTTTTTCTGAGCAGATTGACATCCATTCCTTTGAAGATATTCTGTCCGTCAAGAAGAATTTCCCCGTTAATACGACATCCCTCCACAAGGTCATTCATACGGTTGATCGACTTTAACAATGTAGATTTACCACATCCGCTAGGGCCGATAAAAGCAGTGATCTTATTCGCCTCGATTTCGAGATTCACATTCTTGAGAGCTTTAAAATCACCATAATATAAATCCAGATTTTTGATACTTAACTTCGACATTCTTTTTTCCTCTCTATTTTTTCGTCAGCCGCTTTGCGATCATGCCCGATAAAGTATTGATCACGACAACCAGGATCAGCAGGATCACTGCCGTTGCATACGCCTGGTTCATATACAGACCTTCACTGGAAAGCATATACATATGCACTGCCAGCGTACGACCCGACCCAAACGCATTTTTCGGGATCTGTGCTACCGTTCCCGCCGTATAGATCAAGGCTGCTGTCTCTCCCACGATCCTTCCGATGGCAAGGATGACACCTGCCAGGATTCCCGGAACTGCACTTGGAAGTACGATCTTAAATACCGTCCTCAGCTTGCCTGCTCCCAGTCCGAAACTTCCTTCCCGGTAGGAGTCCGGAACCGATTTTAAAGCTTCTTCCGTTGTTCTCATAATTAATGGAAGAATCATAATGGATAAGGTAAACGCTCCTGCCAGGATTGAAAATCCCCAGTGCAGTGCATTCACAAAGAACAACATACCGAACAGGCCATATACGATTGACGGGATTCCCGACAGAGTTTCCGTTGTCAGACGGATCACGTCAATAAATTTGTTTCCTCTTCCTGCATATTCCACCAGAAAAACGGCTGAGAAGATTCCAAACGGAACTGCAATAAGCAAGGAAAGCAGGGTCATCACTACCGTATTAACTAACGCCGGAATAACCGAAGCGTTCTCCGATGTATAATGTAACGAGAACAGGGACGGTTTCATATACGGCAGACCGTTGACCAGAATATAGATAATCAGAAAGATCAGCACTGCAAATGTCACCAAGGCTGCCAGCATGACCAGAAGCATTAGGACGAATGATCCCGGATGCTTCAGGTACGAACGCATCTTGTCGCGTGCCGACAAACAGTTCACAGCATTCTCATTCATGTTCCCCCCTCCTCTTCAACAATGCCACACTAAAGTTAATAATCAGGATAAAGACAAATAAGACAACCCCGGTAGCAATCAGTGCTTCTCTGTGCAATCCGGTTGCATAGCCCATTTCAATGACGATATTTCCGGTCAGTGTACGCATTCCCAAAAGCATATTTGAAACCAGTCTCGGCTGATTTCCAACAATCATGATCACTGCCATCGTCTCTCCGATCGCACGTCCGATTCCCAGCACAATTCCTGCGATCACTCCTGATTTTGCGGCCGGGATGATCACGGTAAAAATACTTCTCTCATGCGTTGCTCCCAGAGCCAATGCACCTTCATAATACTGCTCCGGTACAGCCCGCATGGCACTTTCTGTTGTTCCGATGATCGTTGGAAGAATCATCATGCCTAGTATGATCGAAGTTGTCAGCACGCCTTTTCCATCCCCTGATTTCTCTACCAGTCCCATCATTTTCATCCATTTTCCAAAATCGCGGATCATCGGAACTATTACGACCAGTCCGAAAAAACCGTAGACAACCGATGGGATTCCTGCCAGCAGCTCTGTTGCCGCTTTCAGTGGTTTATAAATTTTCTTTGGACAATACATTGCCATAAATACCGAGGTAAGGATTCCGATCGGAACTCCGAAAATGATCGCTCCCGCTGTCACGTAAATACTTCCGATGATCATCGGAAAAATTCCGAACAGCTTATTTCCCGGACGCCAAATATCTCCGGTGATAAATTTTACAAATCCAATTTCTCTGATCGCAGGGATTCCATTTGCAAAAAGAAAGATGCAAATAAGAGCTACCGCCAGCACCGAAGTACAGGCGGCGATAAAGAAGACTCCCTGCATGACCTTCTCAGTCACTGCTTTTGATTTCATTCTTTTTTCCTCTTAATCTGTCAAGATCGTATCAAATTACTTTCTTTGTCAATTATTTTGTAATCTCATCCCATGTAGATACATTTCCCACATAAATATCTTTTACCTGATCGGCTGACAGCTCATCCAGCGGATTTGCATTGTTTACGACTACTGCGATTCCGTCTGTAGCAATCACTGTAGGCTCAAGCTCTGCTGCTTCTTCCTCTTTCAGTTCTCTGGATGCCATACCGATATCATAACTTCCCTCAATCGTAGAAGTCATACCTGTTGTAGAATCGGATGTCTGAAGCTCGATACTTGCATTCGGGTTGACAGCTTTGTAAGCCTCGATCAGTTTCTCCATCAGAGGGGATACAGAAGAAGAACCACCAACTACACAGCTTCCTGAAGGCTTTGTTCCTGCATAATCTTTTACATCTGCAACAGCAATATACTTCTCATCTGCTACTACTTTCTGTCCTTCTGTACTCATGATAAAGCTCATAAAGTCTTTTGCGACTTTGTTATTAAGATCTTTCTTTACTGCGATATTAAACGGTCTGGATACTTTGTATGAACCGTTCTCGATATTCTCTGCAGTTGCTTCTGCTCCGTCAATCTTCAGTGCTTTTACACTGTCATTCAGAGAACCAAGTGACACATAACCGATCGCATACTCATTGTCTGCAACTGTTGTCAGCATAACAGAAGTATTATTTGTGATCTGTGCATCTGTTGTTGTCATGTCAACCTTTGTTCCGTCATCCTGCTTCTCTTCAATTCCGAACAACTCAATGAAGGCCCCTCTTGTACCTGAACCATCCTCACGGGAAACGATCGTAACATCACTTGTCTCATCCCAGTCAGAAGTTGCATCTGACTGATTTGCGTCTGCACCTTTTGTATCTGTGCCATTGCTACTTCCACATCCAACTGCTGTTACTGCTACCATACTTACCATCATTACCGCTGCGGCAATTTTTTTCATTTTCATTTTTTTAATCTCCTTTTTCATATCGGACTCTTTTCGTCCCAATCTCTTTTCTGGTCTTTGGGTACTTTTTCATTTTCCCCCTGACCACGATATTTATGATAAAAGACGATTGTTAAATGTAAAATCGGGCGATTGTTAAATCTGGGTAAAGCATGATAGACACGATCCAGCCTTTCAAAAGCAAAGCATGACAGACACGATTCAACTTTTCAAAAAGTAAGAAAGACCGCAAATATGGACTCTTCTCTGCTATACATCCTCTTTCCCGGACATCCGGTAAAGGAAGTACTATCACTCCACATCTGCGGTCTTTTTTAAACTCTTTATTTATCTGCCCTGCCACAACAGGAAATTTTTTTATTCGCCTTTGCCGTCACTCTGAAACTTGTCATTCAACCGTAACAGACTTTGCGAGATTTCTCGGCTTATCAACGTCCAGTCCTTTTGCCACACTGACGTAATAGCCCATTAGCTGCAACGGTACGATTGCAAGACTGGTTGCAAAGAATGATTCGGTCTGCGGTACATAAACTGCGAAATCTGCCGTATCTTCAATATTATAATTTCCATAGGTCGTCAGCCCCATCAGATAAGCTCCACGGCTCTTGACCTCCACCATATTGCTGATCGTCTTTTCAAAAAGAGCTGCCTGCGTCGCAACACCGACTACCAGGATACCATCCTCGATCAGACTGATCGTTCCATGCTTCAGCTCTCCTGCTGCGTAAGCCTCCGAATGAATATAACTGATCTCCTTCATCTTCAGGCTGCCTTCCATACTGATGGCATAATCAATTCCTCTTCCGATAAAGAAAACATCCTTTGCATTTGCATACTTGCTTGCGAACCACTGGATACGCTCCTTGTCATCCAACGTCTTCTGTATCTTCTCAGGGAGTGTGCCAAGCTCTTCGATCAGGGCTGCATACCGTTCCTCCGAGATCACATCCTTCACCTTTGCCGCCTGGATCGCCAGCAGATACATTGCGATCAACTGGGTACTGTATGCCTTTGTCGTGGCAACCGAGATCTCAGGGCCTGCATAAGTATAAAGAATATAATCACTTTCTCTCGCAATGCTGGAACCCACTACGTTCACGATACCAAGTACCGGAATCTTGCGTTCTTTCGCAAGGCGGAGTGCTGCAAGGCTGTCTGCCGTCTCACCGGACTGAGAGACGATCACAACCAGTGAATTTTTCACAAGCTTTGGATTCCGGTAACGAAATTCTGATGCAAGATCAACTTCCACCGGAATATCTGCCAGTTCTTCAATCACATATTTTCCTACCATGCCAACATGATAAGCAGAACCACACGCGACAATATAGATTCTCTCTATCTCCTGCAGCTTTTCATCGGTAAGTCCGGTTTCGGAAAGATCGATCTTTCCATCCTTCACATATGCACCAATCGTATCACGGACTGCTCTCGGCTGCTCATGGATCTCTTTCAGCATAAAATGCTCATATCCGCCCTTTTCTGCCGACTCCGCATCCCACTTGATCTCAACCTGTTCCTTCTGGATCTCTTCTCTGTCGATATTATAAAAATGGATCTCATCCTGAGAAAGCTCCGCAATCTCATGGTTTCCGATATAGTATACATTCCTTGTCTTATCAAGAATTGCCGGAACATCCGATGCGATGAGACATCCGGTCTGACTCTTTCCAATAATCAACGGACTGTCTTTTCTTGCTGCAAATATCTTCCCCGGATGATCATGGAACATAATCCCAAAAGCATAAGATCCTCTGATTCGCAGCATTGCTCTGGAAATCGCCTCCAGCGGAGTCCCTGTCTTCCTATAATAATAATCGACCAGCTTCACCGCAATCTCCGTATCAGTCTGGGAATAAAATGCATATCCCGACTTAATCAGCTTATCTTTTAATTCCTGATAATTTTCAATAATACCATTATGAACAAGTACCACCGACTTGTCATCTGTGCAATGCGGATGGGCATTGTTCTCTGATGGTTCTCCGTGCGTTGCCCAGCGAGTATGGCCGATACCACACGTTCCCGGTACTGCGTGACCCTCATTCGTCTTTTCAGATAAAATTTTCAGGCGGCCCTTAGCTTTGACTACAGTTATATCTCCTGTATCCTCGTTGCGAATGGCAATTCCTGCGGAGTCATATCCGCGGTATTCCAGTTTCGACAACCCTGCAAGCAAAATTGGTGCCGCCTGTTCTGTTCCTACATATCCAACTATTCCACACATCTTGAGAATCCTCCTCTAAAATAAATTAAGATTAAAGATTCCCCCCTGATTCCCTGTCTCAATCCATAGAACTAACTATTTAAATTAATAATAGAAAAGCTGTCAATGACAGCCTTTCTTTTCTTCTTATTCAGATCTTAAATTTCTTTTCTGCTTCTTACTACAGCAAATGCACCGATACCAAGAAGAACTACTGCCATACCTGCAACCGGAATCATAGAGTTCTGTCCTGTCTTCGGAGAAACTGCAGTACCATTTCCTTTGGATGTACCAGTTGTTGTGTTACCATTATTATCATTTCCACCATTTGCAGCCGCCATCTTATAAATCAAAGATACCGGAGTCCCTGCTGAAACTGAGTGGAAGTACGCCGCTACCTGGTTTCCGCTGACTCTCACACCTTTAACCACTTCCCAGCCATGCTCTGCACAATAATAAAGAATATCAACAATCATACCATCTGTCATATTGTTCGCAACAAATGTAACCTTTACAAGGTTGCCCGCTGATGCCTGCACACCTGTCACTCCGAGGTTCATTACCGGAGACAGGAACTTGTATCCTGAAATATCATATCCTTTTACTTCAAGACCTTTCTCCGTATAGTAAGCCAGTGATGACGGAAGATTTCCATCAAATGCCGCTTTAACACTTGCACTTGACTTTGCATCATTCATCTCATCTACGACCTTCTGAAGGTCATCATCATAAGTCCCCGGTGCAACCGGTTCTAATGAAATCGTTCCTTTATCAGTACTTGCATTCGGCATATCAATAGTGCCTACAATGCTTCCTGCAGCCAACGCACTTACACTCATTGCCAATGCGGTAACAGCAGCAACAACTCCCGTCATAAATCTCTTTTTCATTATTTTCCTCCTAGTCTTCCTCATAAAATCCGTTATTGGTATATACATATGTATGAATTATATCATGTGCCTTATAAAACTTCAATTACTCACTTTAAATTTTTTGTCATTTTTCATCAATAAAAGTTAGATTTCATTCCATTTTTTCTACAAGATAGGCCTGCACTACATAACGGTAAGCATCTCCTGCCCGATCGCAGGTTGATAACGTAAGTATCTTACTTTCCGTACTCACCGGAGCCGACTGGTCAAGCATCGCTCCCATTGTCCTCTGATTCAGAATATCATTCAGATACGCCTGCCGGTTATAGTCTTCCGCTCCCAAGTTATAATACAGGAGTATATGCCGGTCATCTGTACGGTAAGCCGCAAAAATCTTATATTTCAAGATTGCATCCGGCGTATAAATCACCAGATCCTTATGGTCATTAAAATATGTATCTTCTTCATATTTATGAAGTCCGGCAAACATTGATCCATCTTTCATATTATGTCCATACAAAAGAGTAATCGGATCATCAAAATTTTTCTTATTATAATTTTCAGAATAAATTGCTCCACTTACACTGTCTGTCTTTTCTGCTGAATGATTCAGATAATAAGCGTTATCTTCACTGCTTTGTACAATCGGATAATCAATTACTGTATCCGGAATCGTGATCCACGCATAAATATCAGGATTCTCTTTCTGCAACGAATCAAAATCTACCGGGATATCTATCTTCTTTTCCTCTTCCGGAACTTTCTGTCTCTTCTCTGCATTTTTTTCCTGCATCGCCAGATACTCTTGTTCGGCCTTTTTTTCCATCCACCATGTTCCCGCAATAAATCCGATCAGCAGTATCGCTGCCGCAAAAGCACAGACTGCAAGAATCATCCACTTTTTCTTATTATTTTTTCTGTCCTGCTTTGCATTTTCCTTTCCGGTCTCCTGCATCACTCTGTATCCTCCCCGGCTGACACTTCATTGTAAAATGTATTCAGGATCAGCTCATAAAGTGCCTGATCGTCCACATACATCTCATCATACACGGTTCCTCTTTGGGCATCTGCCTGCAAGGTAACAATATCGTCTTCACTAAATGACATTGATAATCCTTTTGTTGCAAGATAAACAGCATCATTCAGATCAATATCGGTCACCATCTTACCGGAAAGCTCATGATACAATCTTGCCGGCAGCCCCATATCTGATTTCATCTTTTCAATCGCAGTCTGTGCAAAATTCAGCAGATAGGTCTTCTGACGTGCCATTCGCAGATTATTGCTGAAATCAATCGCTGTATCTCTGGATCTGACAAAACTTAAAGCCTGTTTTCCATTCAACGTCACTGTACTGCCCGCACTGAATTGATTTGGCATCATCTGTGCAAGATCCTCCGGAATCGTCACGGTGACTCCGCCAACTGCATCATTCAACTGCTCAACAGCTTCCATATTCAATGCCACATATGAATTAATAGGGATTCCATAAAAGAGATTGGAAACTGCATCAACCATATACTGACAACTCGTCTCTTTTCCATCTCCGAATGCATAGGCAAGTCCAAGATGATTTTCTGCATCTCCCACATAATTTCCCTTATAATCAAATGTCTTGATCGGTGTCATCGTATCTCTCGACATACCAATAATCCGCACCTTGTTCTTACTTTCATCCATCACCAGAAGGAAAATGGAATCTGCCTGTCCACTTTCACCGGAAATTCCTTCAATCTGCTGAATTTCTTCACTGTTCTGATCGATTCCCATCACAAGGATCGTAATCACATTTTCATTGTACTGATAAGCTTTCCCATTATACCAGATCAGTCCTGAATCATCGGTCTGTATCCGGTTCTCCACCTCACTGATATTATCCTTTGCATTGAGCTTACCACTGACACGCAGGACATGATAAACTCCAAAAGCACAAATTCCTGCAAGTAGAATCAGTGCAAGCAGGATCATGATTCCACGGATGATATAACGAACCGGCTTATTCTTCTTTGCAAGCAGCCGCCATAATACTACAGATGCCGCTCCAATCAACGTCCAGGGAATATTCAGTAGAAAATGCCTGATATCAAACATTCCTTCCAACAATACCATCTGTACGGTCTGCGTACACAGACTCAGCATCACCGCCGCTCCGGCTGCTTTAAAAATCATCTTTTTCCCAATACACTGCCATGCAAAAAGGATTCCGACCGGCAGGAACAAAAATCCATAAAAAGAATTACAGATGAGAACCGTTCCACTATACAAAACAATCACGCACCATGCACAGACTCTTCTGACCAGAATCTTCCTTCTTTCCGTAATCTTCAATCTTGAAATCACAATTCCATAAAATGCCAGTAAAACGATGCTCAAAATCCCGGCAATCCCATATCCTTCAAACGGAATATGAGCATATGCCTCCGATAACGGCTCAAGGAATTTCCCTATACTGCTCACTTCATTCATTTATCTACTCCCTCGTACTTCCTGAAAACCGAGGCTCTTCGCCAGATACTTTTACAATGTATCTTCGGTATTCATCGTTTCTTCATCCAGTTCTGCATATTTTCTGTATTTCTGATATTTACCATATCTTCCATAGCCATATCCGCTCTGAGAAATATATCCGCCCGTATCACGGTTGATCACATAACCAATCAGCTTCTCTTTTTCTTCAAAAGAATTCATTCCCACCCGGATCTCTTTTGCATCTGCCTTATCAACTCTTACTACATACAAAACTTTATCTGCATAGGATGACAGGATCATCGCATCCGAAAATACATAAGAAGGAGCCGCATCCATCAGGATCACATCATATTCTTTTCTTAATTTTTCCAACAGACTGTTCATTTTTTCCTCATCGATCAGTCCTGAAACCTTTCCCTTTTTCTGACCTGCACGGAAAAATGTTACCCCGTCCTTCACGACCTGAATCTCCTCCGGCGTACTTTCACCTCTGAAATATTCTGTCAATCCTGGTCCTTCCGGGAGCTTCATCAGTTCACTTACGGACGGTTTTCTCAGATCACCGTCAAGCAATGCAACTTTCATCCCTTCCTGTGCAAATGCAAGTGCCATATTCACAGAAGTCATTGTCTTTCCTTCTGCAGGGATCGTACTCGTAATCAGCAGGACCTTATCACCTGTACGTCTCATGATCTGCTGCAATCTTGACTGGATCATCAGAATTGACTGCTTAAATCCCCAGTCAATTCTCTTATTTGTGATCAAAAGCTTTAATTTTTTATTATTAGAACGCTTCTTCGGTACAACTTCCGGAATGCAATTGATACATCTCGCAGAAGTGATCCGCTTCATATCACTCTCTTTTCGTACTGTCCTTACACTAAGAAGATACACGGTAGCCAATGCAAAGCATACCACCAGTCCCGCCAGAAATCCTTTTGCAAAAATTGCTGCCAGCGAATTGACATTTACAGGTCTGCCGGAAGATGCCGTCTTATCTACAATCTGCAGTTCCACCGTTCCGGTTGTCTTAGAGACCCATTTCGGATAAACTTTCTGAAATGCCTCAAGCAGCGGATTTACACTTTCATAATCATTCGTTGATATTGTTACAGAAAAGAAATTGGATTCATCCGTATTGCTTGAAACAATTGAAAATCCTCCAGATACTTCCCCATCCACCGCTGAAAGAAGATCCTTTTTAAACTCATCATTCGCAGTCAGTACCGGTATACTCTTGCTCAGCCGCTTCGCAACCGCGGAATTGACTGTCATATATTCGGTTCCTGATGCCGCATATGTAATCTTTGCAGAATAAACCGGTTCATAAGTAAATTCAAAATAAGATACAACAATTCCTGCCACGATCACAAAGATCAGCAAAAACTGCAGCCAGAACTTTTTCAGGCAGCTCAGGTAATCCTGCAGCCAGCTCACAAGATCTATCTTTTCCATCTCTTCTGCTTCTGTAATATTCCTTTGTTCCTCTGTCTGCATCTGCTTACTCCCCTGCATTTTCTATCTTTGCATTTTCATTATAATACTTCCTGTAACCATCCCGGTCTTTACTGGTATCACGTTCTCCCTTTGTCATGTTCAGTACACCGCCAATCACTGTCACACCATTTTCTTCCAACAGATCCACCGTATCATTGACAGCGACTGCATGCACCTCATCCTGACGCATGACCATCAACATCGCATCTGCTGTCTCTGATATGATCTCAGCATCACGGATCAGTTCCAATGGCGGAGTGTCCATAACAACATAATCAAACTGCTCTTTCAACTGATTGATCAGCGAAATAAACCGCTCTGATCCTAACAGACGATACGGCTTTGCGACCGCCTTTTTTTGCCAGATACAATCCATCGGATGTGCCTGCACTTCCGTCTGCTTCAGCACTTGATCCAGTTCACATTTTCCAAGCAGATATTCAGAAAACTGCTCTTTTGGATCTACCGTTGCATCAAAAATCTTTGCCAGGGACGGATGCCGCATATCACAGTCAACCAAAACTACTTTCTTTCCTCTTCGTGCAAGATTCAGGGCAATATTAGCTGTCACTGTACTCTTGCCATCATTTTCTTTAATACTTCCAACCATTAAAGTCTTATAACCTTCTGCCGACATCTCTGATCTGATCGATGTTACAATCCGGTCTACTGCTTCTTCATACACATGATCCGTATCCTGGTCTGAGATCAGCAGTGCTTTCTGCCCCGACTTCTTTTTTACATAATCCAAAGAACCGATCATCGGAATATCCAGCAGACGCTTTGCCTGCTCCATACTGTGAATCTTATCTGTAAAAATACATAAGCATACAGTTGCTCCAATGCCTCCTGCCAGCACCAGAAAAATCAAAAGCAACGAATATCTTAAAGTTGCTTTTTCTGTCTTCTGCACATTATTCGCTGAAATACTGCTCAATGGCTGCAATACATACCCTGATTCATAATAATCCGAAAGCTCCGGATACTGCTGCAATGCTCCTTTCAGCAGTTTATAAGCACTCTCCGCATTCGTTCCCGACGCACTCATTCTGATAATATTCGTATCGGCAACAACTGACGCACTCAGGTTTCCCTTTACACGACTGCTACCGGAAGCTTTCATGATCTGATCTCTCATCGTATCACTGTTCAAAACATTCACACTTCTCTCAAGTGCATTCTCTATATTCGTCTCAGCAAGTTTTTCGCTCGTATTATCCCTCGGAATTACACACAGGTTCACGCTCACTGTATAAGTATCCTTCAGGCTGTGATCCAGAATCACATAGGAAAACATTCCCGTCAAACACACACACATCAAAATAAAAACCGCATTTTTCTTAAGGGTTCTGAAAATATATCTCAGATCAATCTGTGAATCTAAACTCTGACTCTTATAACTTTCCTGACTCATATTTCCTCCCCTCACTCAACAACCACGATCAGTTTTGCGGTACAATCCAAACCGCTGGCCGGTGACGTATAAAGATAACTTACTGTATAAACTCCCGGTGTATAGATATCTACTCCTGACTCAACGTAGATCTGCATAATTGAGATCTGATTATCCGGATCTGCCACACTCTCCGAAAATACAACCTGCTTTACCTTATCGTATTCTTTGATCTGAGTCAGATAACTATTAGGATCAAACTCAGATCCCGCCTGCAGATACACTAGATAGGAACTCAGATTGATCTGCGGACGTGCCACATTTCCATCGTATACCTCCACCTGAATCGGAAGTGTTACTGTATCGCCTACACTGTTGGTCACACTCACTGTGCAATCATAAAATCCCTGCTGCGGCTTCTTATCCAGAACCGCTGTATCTCCACCGATCGAAATAAAAGGAGTAATATTCCCGTCAATACAATCTGTTGCTGAAAAATAGGACAAAAGATTAGTCTGCTTGCCCGCCGGAAATCTCAAAGCATCTGATAATTCAAATTTCGGTGATTCATAATCTGTATAATGAAGGGTCCGCGTCAGCTTTCCAAGATTACTGGAATGGTCGAACCCTACATAAGTAATATCAAAATCACCGCTTCCATCTTCTTTCTTTTTGATATTATCAATCATCACACTCCCAGATACATTGCCATCCTTTTTATCCACTGCAACCACACCGTTCTTGAGTTCCTCATCTGTTGCCTCGATTGATGCTGTCACTTCGGCCTTTTCTGCACTTAATACCGGCGGTGTAGTATCCTTCTGGTATGCGGATATAAAGGCATAAGCCCCTCCACCAACCAGAGAAGCTGCACAGAGTGCCAATGCAACAATCTTACTTTCTTTCATCCTTTAACTCCTTCACTTTATCTTAACCGGATCGTCGGATTTCCTTTTAATATCCTGCTCGGATTTTCCGACAGCCACATTTTTATCTCCATGGAAGTATACCTCTGTTCCAGATAATGGATCAGCTCATCCATCTGAGGTGTCCGATGCAGACTGTCATGTGCATCCGACGCAATCACCTGTACAATCCCGTCATCCATTATCCGGATCGCCATCTCTCTGCATTTCTTTCCAAATTCCCCCAGAATACTTCCCTTATTCACCTGCAGCACACAACCTCTTTCTGCCAAATAATATGCCAGTTCCGGATCCTCCTGAATAAAGGTGTATCTTTCAGGGTGTGCCAATATGATATTATACTTCATTTGTTGTAAGTCCGCAACCATTCTGCAAACTCTTTCAGGCGATTCCCGAAAGTCAAATTCAATCATCAGATACCTTGTATGATTAATAAAAAGAATCTCCCGATCCCGGATCAGTTGCATTGCCCTTTCGTTCATAAAAATCTCCATAGATGGGAAAATTTTTACCGGAATCTGCTGCCGATTCAACTCTTTCTGAAGCAAACGAAACTTTCTTACATACTCCTGTACCGTATAGTCATAATAATTTCCATGAGAAGAAGCTGCAATATAATTCACTCCGCCTGCTGCTGCCTGACGTGCCATCCGTATCGATTCTTCCATCGAACTGGCACCATCGTCCAGTCCTGGCAAAATATGCATATGCAGATCGACCATTTTCTTCCCCCTCTTCCCTTTATTTACCGAAACCTATTACTATTAACTATACCTAATCTCTAAAAGAGCTTCTAGTGAAATCTCACTTTCTATTATCTTAACCCCAATTTCTTCATCATGCCTTCAACATCACTCAATTCTTGTCCCTTCGCATTCGCCTTCAGTTCCTGCACACTCCGATTCCAGCGTCCATCTGCGATCATCTTAAAGAATCTCTTCACCTCATAATACGGCTGAATATATCTTTTCCCCTCTAACGACGGATAGGACCAACATAATTCTTCATACGGAAGCCATATTCTGCGTATGACACTTTTCAATTTCCCCTGATTCCGAACTTTCTGCACAATTGCCCAGTTTTCAACACTTCCATATACACCTCCGCCAGCTAGAATAAACCGTTCCACCTGATGCGTTAATTCTGTATGCTCTGCCTTTCCGAACCAGACTTCTGTCACCGATCTAACTGCATCTTCAAATTCTGCCAGTCCACAACGTTCCAGTTTTTCCTCTCTTTTTTTCTCCTGCTTATCTTTCACAGAATGATTCAAGATCCAGAGATCCAGGAAGAAACGGATTCCACAACCACCTGTCGTAAAATGCTGCTTCATATGCTCCAGATGAAATGCATAGAAATCTGCATCTGACATCCTGCACTCATATCCCGTTCTTTCTACATGCGTCCAGATATACTCCGGGGAAAATTCTACCGTCTGCCCGTCTTTGATAAGATTTAAATGCAACTCCAGATGCACATGTTCATCTCTGTAGAAATTTGCATTTTTCTTATCTTTTGACTCATACAAAAATCCACATTCTTCTGTCAGAAATTTCTTTGCCTTTTCATAGTCCTCATCTCTGATCAAAATGTCAATATCACTGCTCGTCCTCATCCATGCTTCCGGATAAAAATCCCGGATCACCGCTCCTTTTAAAGGAAGGAAAAAAATCTTCTGCTGCTCAAAAACAGTTCGAATCTCTTCCAATGCCAACTCCTGACACGTATACCGATAGATTGCCAGATTTTCCTGCTGCCGAAACTTCTTCCGATACTTCTCTGATATGATATGGTTCTCACCATTTCCAACTGCTGCTGAGATCAAATGTGCCATATCCTGAGCCAGACTCATCTGATAAAATTTTTCCTGCTCTGTCTCCGACATTGCAATCAGCGGAACATCTTCTCCACAGATCACATTTCGCAGACATTGCAGCAGATTTTGTACTGTCTTTTCCACTTTTCTATCCTCATTATTTCTGTAAACTCATCTTTGCATATGCTGCCAGAGTAAAACTATCCGTAATTTTTCCATCCCGGATCCATTCGCCCAACTGCTCCCAATCCAATGCAATATGTCCTACTATTTCTTCTTCCTGTATCACCTGTGGAGCTTCATTCAACTCTGCCAGAAATACATCTGCCTTTGAACTCATTGCACCACTGTCCGGCACAATTTTTCCGAAACTTTTCCATTTTTCTGCTTGCACACCAAGTTCTTCCCATAATTCTTTTCCCGCATTCTCCTTTGCAGAAATTCCTTCTTCTCCAAAACCTCTTGGGAAACCGTACTGATATTCCCTGAGAGCATGACGATACTGCCGCAGTAAAATATACTTTCCATTATAATATGGAACGATAACAACCGCACCTCTCATAACACGGTTCATCAGTCTTTCATATGCAAACAGACTTCCATTTTTTGCACGCACAACATCCACAACCATTAAATGGTAATGGCTCTCGTATACAATTCCGATTCTTCTGCCACTTTTTTGTGCAAATGCATACAGTTCCTTCGGGTCAAGTACCAGCGGAAGTTCCTCAGACTGGGCAAAAAGTTCCGTACATGTCCGACTTAATTCCAGATATTTTTCAATCGAATCCATTTCTGTTCCTTTTATTTCCATTCCCTTTCATCCCTATTTCTTACCAACTTCTTGTGAGCAGGTTTTCATTTTTTCAGCCTTTTTCAACTTTCAGGCGTTCCCGACATTTTCTTACGATTTTCAGATCCGCCCACGTTCTTGTCAATTCCTCAATACTGTCTAAAATATCACAACTTGTCCACCAACGGGATATCATACCCGAAATCCACGAACTCAGAATACCAAAAGCTATCACCTGCAAGACCGCCCATCCTATGGTCGCAGCCAATGAAAGCTCCTCTTCTACAGACACAATATCCTGTAGATAGTTCATTCCCAGCTCAATTCCTACAAAGATCACCACCCCAATGAGTGCATCTATGATATTTCTTTTTATTCCTTTATGTATACTTTTATCCCACTCTTTCAGCTCTTTCTCCATCCCCACTTCATAACGGCTTCCCGTCTGTAATTTTTCATTTTCAAGAGCCGGTTTCAGTTCCAGCGTTTTCTGCACATTTTTCATCTGCAAAATCCGAATAGCACATCTCCAGTCCGGGAGTTTTCCTTGATAAAGTTCCCACGTTGTACTATCCTTTGCAGGAAAAACATGGCTCGGAGCAATCTCCTTCTCCCAGTAATCCTTCAATTTGCTTTTGAACCATTCACGGCAGGATTCTATATCATTCGGATCATAATGCTTGGAAATTCCATAAATACTGTCTTCCATTGTAAGATTATAACATAGATCGAGCACCGCTTCTGCATATTCTGCCTTTTCTCCTTTCTCATTTTCGTGGAGATAAATATGCCAGGCACTCCGATATTCCTGACGATTCTGTAAACTCAAATCTTCCTCAACTCTTTTCAGAATTTCTACTGTATCCTGATCAGTAAGCGGATATGCAATTTCATGAAGATATTCTGTCAGTTTCTTTTGCTTTACCTTTTTAGGTGGATTCAATGAAAATGCATTGACACTCAATGCCAGCAACGTCTTCACATAGCGGATCAAATATTCTATCTTTTCTTCACTATAATTTTCTTCATTATTATAACCAGATAATTCCCTCAGACACTCCGGGTCACTATAACGCAATGCTTTCAACAACTGTCTCAGCATCACAGCATCATCATGTGCAACGGGAACCCCTGAGTAAATAAATGCACTCTTTTCAGACTCGGTTTTCTCTGCCTTCGTCAGAAATTCTTCTATCTTTCCCTGAAAATATTGCGACGGAGTACGCAACGTCCCATACTGCGAAATTCGGATCACCCCCATCTGACATAACTCAAAAAATGGTTCAAATGTATTTTCATTTTCAATCGCAGCAAGAAATGCACGAGAATCCGCTAACTGATTCATGGTCAGGATCACCTGGTTCCCATTCAGTATAATTTCCCGGAACATCTGTTCCTGTGCATATTGAATCTCTTCTTTTGAATTTCTTACAGAATCCAGTTCATATAAATAGACACTCTTATTCATTTCAGTTCCACCTCTACAATTTCAGGAATATTATTAAATCGTGGAATTACTTCTGTATTACTTCCTAATCCTCTCGACAAAATCACCTGCGTATGCCCTTTCTCATAGACACCTGATAATCTTCCCGGGAAATACCCCATATCCGGTGCGTAAAGACCTCCAACAAAAGGAAAGATTGCCTGTCCACCATGCACATGCCCCGTAAAAATCAGATCAAGATCAAAAGTTGCCGCAGTATCGTAATACATCCACGTATTTGGAATATGGGACAACAGGATTTTATATCGCTCTGTATCTTCCATTTCCTTTAAAAACTCTGCCTGTTCTTTTGCATTACCCCATTCATGTACTTCATAATCTTCCGGTATATACACCGTATACAGTCCACCAATCCTGAATTTTTGTCCTTTGACAGTCACATCGACAAATTTTTCTTCTAACACCTTTGCCCCGGCTTTCTCCAACTTTTCTGTAAGATCAATTCCCGTACGCTTTTCATATTCTATCTCATGGTTTCCCAAGGAAAAATAGATTGGTGCAATCTCCCGTAATTTTTTTATCAAATCTAACATCGGACTAATCTCATTTTCATCCGAATTAATCAGATCTCCCGTGATAAAGATCAGATCCGGTTCACACTCCTTTAGTTTCTTTAACAGTCGTTGGTTTTCTTTTCCAAACTCTGCATTATGAATATCTGAAAGCTGTACCAGCTTCACTGATTCCTGAATTTTCTCGTTTTCAAACTCATAATCTGAAACCTCAAGGGAGTAATAAGACGGTATGATCCCTGCTCCCAGGGCAAAGATCACCAAAGCAAAAACTCCCAGAAAAATTCTCTTAATTACCTTTTTCATATCGCTCCTCAATATTAACATTACTTCTGGCAATTTTCTGATGCAGCCATGCACCTGCAAAAGAAATAGCAACACCGATCAAATACAAGAGTACCCAGCTTTTTATGGTTCCACCCAGCGAAGAAAGTATCTGAATGATATACATTGAATATACAATCGTATAATAAATCCATACCCCTGCTGCATATTTTCCTAATTTACTCAAAAGCTTCCTCAGCCAGTTCACTTCACTTCCATACTTATTACCCGTCTTTCTGCGAAAGACACCAATGCGTCATGAAACAAGTGCATTGGCTTTCGCTATCTAATTTATCTTCCTTCTGATATTATTATGTTATAAGACTGGCACACTACAGAACACGTGGAGGTGAGTGGCGGGGCTGTATAGCGGCGACCTCGTATACTTATATGTTGTCGGTCATCCGTTAAGGCATCAATGAGTGGCACATAACAGTAGCCCGTAAACTTATCTCTTCCGAAGTCGACTCGATCTCGCCGGATGACCAGTCACTGTCAGTTTTATAACTATAAATTTCAGGAGGTTACTTTTATTGTCATTTAAAATCTTAAATTTTAACTGCTGTGGACTTGACGTCCACAAAACATGGATCTATGCCTGTATCGGTATCACTGACTCCAACAATCGTACTGAATATAAGCAGGCTCGCTTTTCTTCCTTTACTAAAGGATTGAATGAGTTGTGTGATTGGCTTGCCAAATATAACTGTAAAGATGTTTGTATGGAATCAACCGGAAAGTACTGGATCCCTGTTTTTAACATTTTAGAGCAACACAATCTATGGGTTACTCTTTCTCATCCCAAATACACAAAACCAATGAAAGGAAACAAGACCGACCGCAAGGATGCGAAATGGATTTGTGACCTTTACATGTGTGGAATGGTAAAACCTTCTTTCATTCCACCTGCTGACATCAGAGAACTTAGAGATCTTGTAAGATACCGATTTAAACTCACTTGTATGATAACTGGAGAGAAGAATCGTGCTCAAAATTGTCTTACTGTATCTAATCTTAAGCTTGATGATGTATTTTCTGATGTATTTGGTAAATCATCCCGTTCTATTACAGAACAGATTTTAAAACACCCTGGAGAAACATTTGATGTAACACCTTTTGTTGATGGCAGATGTAAAACTCCTATTGAAGAAATACAGGCCGCTGTTGATGGTGCCATTTCAAAAGAACAAGCTGTGAAACTTAGACAGTGCCTTGATCACATCGATGAACTGAACAAGCACATTTCAGAAGTAGAACAGGAAATCCTTCGTCTCAGTGATAAATACGAGATTGCTTTAAACTTAATAAGGACTGTTCCCGGATTTAATAAAAATCCACTAACTGCCATTCAAGTGCTTTCAGAGATTGGTGGTGATATGTCTGTCTTCCCCACAGCGAAACACCTCGTCTCATGGGCAGGATGCTGTCCTCGTAACGATCAAAGCAATCAAAAAATCAAATCCACTCGGATTTCCCGTGCTGGTTCCTATTTTAAACCAGTTCTGGTACAAGTTGCAAATGCTTTAATCAAATCGAAGAAACATTTAGAATTTACCAACCGCTACAAGCGTATCAAAGCACGCCGTGGTCACAAGAAAGCCATCATTGCAATCTGTCGTATGATCCTGACCGCTATCTGGCACATACTCTCAGATTTAAAGCCATATACACCAGAAGGTTTTCTTGAATCTCGTCCTGTGAAAGAAGAAAAAGTTCTTTCCATTTCACAAGCACTTAATCTTTTAAAACAACGGGGCTACATCATAAAGGATGAACCTTTATCCGTTTCCTGATTAGGTGTTGCGTTAATATTTAATTTTTCAAGCTATCCCTGGGATGGTTTCTTTGTTATGCTCTATTTTCTCGGGTAACCTCTACTTCTTTGTTTCAAACTTTACAAACTTCTTATCAATCTTCCACCAGTCTTCTTTCACATCATCCGTCACAAGAACAATATTTTTTCTACTTTTTCTTGCATACTGAATGACTTCTTTCCACCAGATTAAATCACTATATTTTCTAATTCCATCTTTTTCCTTTGCGTCCTTATATCCTGGCGGATTTTCTTTTTTATAACGTTTTTCGCCATCATCACATATACCATAGATTTCAGAGAGTTCCAGTGGAGCCATAACCTGTTGATTATTTTGTAATTCATCTAAAAAATCTTCAGGTAAATCAGAATTCCATGTATCATTTATCAGAGTTAGAACACTATGCTCATCAAAATAATCATCCAATAAAGAGGTTGCCTTATCATAACAAGCTCCAACAGAATTAAGTAATTCATCAATTTCTGGAAAATTTCTTTTTTCCAATACAGCAATCGCATTCAAGACTTTCTTTTTATGATTCTCTATCATAGTTAGATTATCACTTATAGAATTCTTTATAGAAAGCTGTCTGTCTTTATACAGCTTTCTATTATGCCTTGAAAATTCTAATGCTACAACATATGGTATCCGAATAAAACTTATAATTTTTTCTAGACATTTCAATGCAAAATCAGCATAGCCGGAGAAAGTCGATATAATCCAAGCAATACATTCGTATCAACAACAATCAAATAGTCCTGTTCTATTAATTTATTTATCTTAACAAGTGGATCACTTTTCATATACCAACTCAACCTCCATCCAATTTATTTGCATTTTCTAGTCTCGACCATATAAGTCTCTTGTGTAAACTTTATCTTTTACATCATTCAAGCAACTGTCGTATCTATTTGCGATAATTGCCTGACTCTGTTCCTTAAATTTCTCCAAATCATTTACAACCTTGCTGCCAAAGAACGTGCTTCCGTCTTCCAGAGTTGGCTCATAGATAATCACTGTTGCACCTTTTGCCTTAACTCTCTTCATGACTCCCTGAATAGACGACTGACGGAAATTGTCGGAGTTGGATTTCATCGTAAGACGGTAAACACCCACTACAACCTCATGTTCCTTGCTTGCATCGTAAACATCATTTGCCTCATAAGCACCTGTCAGTTCCAGAACGCGGTCTGCGATATAGTCTTTACGTGTTCTGTTGGATTCAACGATTGCTTCAATCAGATTCTCCGGAACATCTGCGTAGTTTGCAAGGAGCTGTTTGGTGTCTTTCGGCAGACAGTAACCGCCATATCCGAAAGATGGATTATTGTAGTGAAATCCGATACGTGGATCAAGGCAGACGCCATTGATAATTTGTTGTGTATTCAGACCTTTCATCTCTGCATAGGTATCCAGTTCGTTAAAGTAAGATACTCTCAGTGCCAGATATGTATTAGCAAAAAGTTTTACCGCTTCTGCTTCTGTAAATCCCATGATCAAAGTATCGATGTCCTCTTTAATTGCACCTTCCTGCAGAAGTGCTGCAAAGGTATTCGCCGCATTTACCAGTCTTGCATTCTCTACATCTGTACCAACAATGATACGTGACGGATAAAGATTGTCATATAATGCCTTGGACTCACGAAGAAATTCCGGGCTGAAAATAATATTATCACAATGATATTTCTCACGAACAGATGTGGTAAAACCAACCGGAATTGTTGATTTGATCACCATGATTGCTTCCGGATTGTACTGAATCACCAGTTTGATCACTGACTCTACTGCAGAAGTATCAAAGAAATTCTTCTTGCTGTCATAATTGGTCGGTGCTGCGATCACAACAAAATCTGCATCTTTGTATGCTGCTTCCGCATCCAGAGTTGCTGTTAAATTCAAATCTTTTTCCGCCAGATATTTCTCAATGTATTCATCCTGAATCGGGGATTTTCTCTGATTGATCAGATCCACCTTCTCCGGAATAATATCTACGGCCATTACCTCATGATGCTGAGATAAAAGAGTTGCAATAGATAAGCCTACATAACCTGTTCCTGCTACTGCAATTTTCATTTTCAATTTCTCCTTTATTTGTAAAATTCCTTATACCACTCTGCAAACTTTCTCAAACCTGTTCTCAGACTGGTCTGTGGTTTAAATCCAAAATCTTCTTCCAATGCAGTTGTATCTGCATATGTTACCGGAACATCTCCCGGCTGCATCGGAACTAACTTCTTGTGTGCTTCAAAATCATAATCTTCCGAAAGAACGCCTGCACGAATCAGTTCCTGCTGCAGAATATCGACAAACTCAAGAAGATTCTCCGGATGACTGTTGCCAATATTATAGACTTTGTACGGCGGAACTGGTAAGCCGTCTTCTCCTGTCACTTTTTCCGGTGCTGCCTGCATTACACGTTTGATTCCCTCTACAATGTCATCCACATAGGTAAAATCACGCTTGCAGTTTCCGTAATTAAAAATTTGAATCGTATCATTACTCTTCAGCTTATTCGTAAAACCAAAATATGCCATATCCGGACGGCCAGCCGGGCCATATACTGTAAAGAATCGAAGACCTGTTGACGGGATATCATAAAGCTTGGAATATGCATGTGCCATCAATTCATTTGACTTCTTGGTCGCTGCATACAGAGATACCGGATTGTCCACTTTGTCCTCTGTAGAATACGGAACCTTCTTGTTTGATCCATAAACAGAAGAACTGGATGCATAAACCAGATGCTCAACACCAGTCTGTCCATCATCATAAGAATGACGGCAGGCTTCAAGAATATTATAAAAGCCAATCATATTTGACTCAATATATACATCCGGATTTGTGATTGAATAACGCACACCTGCCTGAGCAGCCAAATTTACTACAACCGCCGGCTTGTGTTCTTCAAAGATCTGATCAATAAGTGCCTTATCCGCAATTGAACCCCTGATAAAATTCCAAGAAGATTCTGGATGCTGTGCTGCCAATTTCTCAATCTGCTGTAAACGATATTCCTTAATAGATACATCGTAGTAATCATTCATATTATCGACACCGATGATATGTACTGAATCTACTTCACGCAAAAGTTCCATGACAAGGTTTGAGCCGATGAAACCTGCGGTGCCAGTTATTAATATCGTTTTATTTTGCTAAACACATATGGCAAGGATAATCCTAATGGCAAAAACAGAATTATATTCATCAGCATTGTTCTGATGGCTTCATTATTATAAGGAATCGTATGAATTGTATAAAATGGTAACAATTCTAGTTCTCTCTCGCCAACTTTTCTTCCCAATATAGTCATTTTTAAAATCAAAAAGAAAGAAACAATACATAGGATAGTATTAGTATATCTCCAAGCCACACCTAATCTTCGATTTTTATCACTAGACCAAAGACCAATACATACCCAAATAAAAATCAAAAGAATTATTATACATAATACTCTTTTTAACGAAAATGCATAAAAATTAATCACTACATTATTCCCTTTAAATAGATTTGAACATTTTTTTCATCACATAGTTTATGCCCATAGAACATATTATTGCAAGGCACATCATAATAGTAAGTATTATAAGTGGATATTGTCCAACAAACACAAGATTTACAAATATATATTGATAAAAAAACATATGTATTAACCATATATTCGTAGATTGTTTACCCAAAAACAGGAAAACATTTTTTATCCACTCTGGCTTTTCCCATATTGAAAATACACCAATAATGATTCCTCCTGTAAATGGTGCAACAAACAAACTTGGTATAACTAGTGTATGTCCTATTAAAATCCCTATCAATAGCCCAGATGACAATATCACTCTTTTCCATATACACATTCGCTTCGTTATATAACACTTGATCTTTTCTATCCACATTCCCTTGCATGCTAACATCCCAATTATAAATTCAAAAAATGTCATTCCGATCAGTCCGTATTTAGTTAAAAACCAATTCTTATCTGATATTGAAAATCTTACGTAATATGCTGAACTATATATTATAAATGATACTGCAAAAGTAACACAATCTGGTAGTCTGTTAGAACACCTAAAAATGAAAGATGAAATCAATACAAGTAAAATATACACAAACAAATACCACCATGCGCCATTATAACTCGTATCAAATGTAGTCACGTTTCCAATAAACTGCCATAATGTTCCTGGCATTTGATTGCCATTTCCGATTAACATACTCAGACCAGTAAATCCAATAAGTATTAGCCAGTAATTAACCAATAATTTTAGTATTCCTTTTAATCGCCCATTATAATATTTTTTTGTTTGCCCCCCCCACACACATATATTTCTTATATAGACCATATCCGGAGCAAAATGCAAATCCCATAACACAGAAATCACTTAATTGTGCAAAATAGAATATGACTGGTTTACCCGCCAAATACAACAGCGGTGTATATAATCCTTGAAAGTCAACCCTATCAAATAAATGTAAAACTACCATTGCCAATACAGAAAGTCCCTGTAACATTTTTGTATCATAACGAGTTAATCCACTGTCTGTCTTATCTGTCAAATTATTCCATAAAAACTCCATATTGTCCATACTTCCCCTTATATTTTTTCGAATATAACATTACAATGCGTTGACAATACCTGTCCATTTTATTCTAAACTTAATCACTCCACTCAAGACATTTATCTAATCTTCTCGAAATCCAAGAGAACCCCTTATCTAAATGAATCAATGAAAATAATATAATCCTTAATTTTCCTATAATAGCACAAACTATAAAAATAGCTACTGCACAAAGCCCCACGAGTACAGGTATTAATATTGGATGATACTCCAAAATCCATTTAAAATTCCCCGTAATTAAGTAATTATAAATAAGTATGTGGCAATGAATAACATAAACATCAAAAACAATAGTAGAAAGAAAAACGAGAAATGTTTTCAATTTTCCATTTAAATGTTTCAAACTCATCCTTGCCCCTAACTGTAATAACATTACTGCTGATAATAATATCAACGGAAAAACGTAATTTGCAGTTCTATAATTAACCACTTCATAAAATTCTTTGCTAACTATAAAATAACTCATAGCATGCACTCCTAAAATAGCAAACGAAGATGCGAAAAATATGAGTAGTTCATATCCTTTGAATATCTTTTTATCACTACGTTTTAGATAAGCACCTAAAATATAGCACACTATTAACCATGCAGTAGAATATCCACTTTCCAACCGAAATAAATCTGTAAAGCAAAGGCTTGGAATGAGCGAAAACAAGAGTACCAGTATCAAACATAATTTTGCCAATAAATAATTATTCATTTTATTAATTAAAATATTCAAATAAGGCATAAGAAAAAATAAAGCTATGTAACATGTAATATACCAGTACCGTCCAGCAAAAAACGGAAATAATGCTTTAACAATTCCTTTAATTCCTCCAACATATGATGGGGCACAACACAGAAATATTACCGTTATCAATAGACAATAAAACGCCACCATAGATAAAAGTTCAACAATGCGATAGGATGAAAACTTTTTCTTGTCGCATGAAAGATAACCAGATAAAAGTGCAAATAAATCAACAGAACAATACGCCATTATTTCTAGAAACCAAACTACCCAATAGTTTAAACTATCTGCCTCCCCCCGAAGATTTCCGCCAGCTCCTAAAATATGTAAAATAATAATTCCAAACATGGAAATAATCCGCATAATATCAAGTCCAATATTTCGGTTGATTATATTTTTTTGTTCATTGTCTTTTTCTTCCTTCCCAACACATTGACATTTTTTGTAGTTCTTCGGAATCTTACTTATTTCATATGCACCTTCATAAAAAAGTCCGAAACCTATCAGGGCTAACTTTTAATCATTTTCCCCTTTCGCAATATCAGCCCGACCACATGACGTATTTTCCAATATATTCTTTTATAGATTGGTGGCAAAATTGCTCGCTTTACCAAACGATCAAATGGCATCGTTCCCAAGCGGTCATAAAACGCTTCTCTTTTCTTCGGCCTCGCAACACTCTGAAATGCGGGTGTATTATGAGAAACTGCCTCTTCAAAATCTACTTCTCTCCAATGAAGCCGGGATTTTAACAATTCAAAGAGGTGTTTTCCTTTCTCCGAATTTGTAAGCACCAGCGATGTTCCCTTGTTGTCAAACATCTCCGGAAGCATGTGTTCAATCCCCCAGAAGTCCGCTAACGTAATATCACTGTTTCGTATTTTTGTCTTAGAATGACATTCATAGCATGAAGGACGTAACGACAGATTTTTTAAAAAAGCCTGCATATAACAATCTTCTTTATGATATTTCCGGTACTCGATATCTTTATCAAATGATAAAGATATCGAGTACCTCTTCCATCCTTCCTCCTTCCGTCGAAAAGACGGAAGAGGTTCTCGAACAAGCGGTTTTTTATATTGCTGTTCCTGATAGTTCAAATATCTTTTCCATACTATCGGAGACGGCACTCCATGGCAAATAATATCCTGCGTATATAACAACTCATAATCGTGGCATAAATAATGCAATAATCCATCAATCTGACAAGGTGTACCAGTAAAAAGTACATATCTTCCCTCGTCCAATAACTTCTTTGCCTCTATATAAGTTCGTCCAATTATTGATTGCACATATTTTGAGCCCTGCAAACGATATACCTGATCCATAGAATCAACCGCCACGTGCCGTACCATAAGCTCCTCATCAAACGCCGCCCCAAACACCACGCCGCCATGTGCAATTATGAATTCTGCCAACACATAGAATACTCCACCAGAACTTGAACACATTCGGACAGAATCGTTCTTATTCCAACATGCATATGCCAACGGTTCACGTTTCCTTTTAATCATGTTTTTTGCTTGGCACATGTTGTCACATATTCCGCAATCTATACATTTTGCACTGTTAATTACCGGATACAGGAATCCTTCCTGATCGGCATTCATCTCTATCGCTTGTCTCGGACATGCCGCTGCACAAGCAGCACACCCAGAACAGTCTCCTCTGTTTTGAATCTCAATCATTTTCTTACCCTCTATATTTTAGTTTCTTGAATGGTTTGCCAATCAAATTCTTCTCATACTGATTCATTCCAAATATCCACATTGACACTATGTATACAATCATATATACAAGGACCGAAACCAGAAATGACAGTATACTCATTACCCGTATATACTTATGCATAATAATGCCGACTCCAATCGGAATAACCAATCCCCGGCACAGCTTCATGATTTCCTTCCAGAAATAGAACATATCAATATTGCACTTCTTCTGATAGAAGATGTTCATGATAAAACCATTCGCCAGTATCAGTGAAATCGCCGTACCGATTGCACTTCCAACTGCTCCATAAATCTGGCAGAGGTAAATAGACAGCATCAGGTTGACAATTGCCATAACCGCATAAATCACAGAGCGAAACTGATGTATATTCATTGCACGCTGAATTTCGATGCCGATATTTTGAATCAAAGCTATAGAAGCCGGAATTGTAAGCAATAATGTAACAAAATAAGAATTTTCATATCCCGGCCCAGCCCAGTAATCCAAAATAAACACTTGTCCAAAAAAGATAATCCCTGTCGCAATCAGGGCAAGTATCAAAAACTGGACACGTCCCACACGGGTAAACAGTTCCGTTAACTGTACTCTCTGAGTCTCTTTGTCATCCTGTGTTTCATTGACAATTCGATGAATGCGCGGTGTAAAAATACCTGAAATCGCAGTAGAGAACTGCATATAATGTGCATAAAGTGAATATCCGACGGAATATACCGCAACTTCCGCAGTACCAATAAAACGAGCCAGAAGAAGTTTATCAATATTCCAATTTATTTGGTCGATAATCGTGTTAAGAAAAATGAAAATTGTGTATGAAAACAGCCCGACAAAAATTCCTTTTTCAAGACTCCGGAAAACAAATTTATTTTTCAAAACCACCAGCACATAATAAACCGTGACAACATGATAAATGAGTCCCAACACTAAAGAAGAAGCAACCAATGCCACCGATTTATATCCCATCAACAGAATGGGAACATTCACCATCGGACCGATTACCGTCGTGATAATTCCAAATATTTTTAGAAATACGAATTTCTCATTCGCATTAATGATATTTGTGAATACACTCATAGGGAATGAAATCGCCATATTGACCGTAAGCATGAGCATGAGGATCCTTGCCTTCTGATACTCGGCACCTGTAAGTCCCTCGTCAAAAATCCAATCCAGATGAAACGATAGGAAAGTACCACACACAGCTGCCACAAGCCCTATAACAATAAATATCATGAGGAACAGACCATTCAGCCGATAAATGGCATCCATGTCATTATTTCGTTTATACTTCGCGTAATAACGGATATATCCGCTACCAAAGCCGAGATTTAAAATACCAAGCATAGATATCGTTGATGACACCGTACTGTACAATCCAAATTCATTCTTCCCAAGTAAACGAATCATCAATGGTGTATATACCAATCCGATTGCCAGACTAATTCCCATGGAAAAATAGGAGAGTATCGCTCCCCATTTTAATTGATTAATGTTATTGTTCATTGTTTTCGATTGTTTCCTCTGCTTTTCTTAAATTCTTTTCAAGATAATCAAGTGATTTCTTCTTTATTATCTCAAAATCTACAAAAGGAGTTTTATAGTCGATCTTCGGAAGCGTTTCTATATAATCCATACTTTCTTTTTCATGTGTGTCACAGTAACGTGAAACACAACCGATAAGTTCCAAAAAGCTATAAATACGTGATCCCCATCTATCTTCAGCATTTCTGCGAAAAGCAAACATATCTCGTTGATATAGGAATGAAAAAACACATGCATGAAAACTATCCGTAAAGACCGCTTCTGAATATCGAATAAGCGAAATAAAATCGGGTGGTGAAATTTTTGACAATTGAATATCTCCAAAATTACAATCGCACCTACGATACCCCCCTAATAAATATGGAATAGTTACAAGCTTTAAGTTCTGTGCTTTTGCATATTCTTCTGCTGATTTACGAGATTCTATATTGTTTCCTAGAAAATAGCAAAATAGATACGGCTCTTTTATGATTCTCTTGCTACAAATCTCATCCCATTCTTCGCGTTCTAAAATAAGTGTAGGATCAAGTACCCACTCAACAGAAACCGGCGATATTTTTTTTAATAAAGAAATTGCATTATGTTCTCTGACGGAAACCGCTTGATAGGATTTTAGGAAAGACCTAAAAATTTTTTGTTCTTTATCCGTTAAAGATGTTACGCCTATACTCGGAGCATATGAAAATTTCGGAATATCAACTGGTACAAAATTCAAGAAAAAGGTATCAGAAAACATATCAGGGCTCCAAACCATATCACTTCCTGTAATAAACAGATCATAACTCTTTACTGAATTAATAATATCAGATTCCTTATAGCATTCGCGGCTATGCGGAATAACATTTTGATTAAACATAAAAACAGCTTTCGAGCGTTGCCGAAGCATATTATAAACTTTAGGATGTCGCACAAAACACAGTATGTTGTAAACTAACACTTTAACAGCTATTTTCAATTTTTTAATTTTTAGTTTCTTTTCTTGCTTGGGAATTTCACTAGACATCTCCTTTTCTGATGTAAAACAAAGTTGTTCAGCCGTGTACCCCAATTTTTCAATTGCTTTGCACATTGCATAAGCTTGCAAATTGCCACCATAGTTTTTACTTTTATAATAATGCGTTATAATTGCAGCTTTCATTAAGTCTCTCTCCTTTATTTTCATTTAATAGACTGCAAATACTAAGTCTCGAACCAATAAATCCGGTTACTCCCGTTACCAAAATCACTTTATTTCTAATTTCCAATTCATCTTGTAATTCTCCTAGTATAATTTTCAATTACAATATCATTTTATAATACTTTAATGCCCAACTTCTGAACAAAATATATGCCACAAAATACAACTTATTTTTTATACATCTATTAATTACTCTAATCTGAACAGAAAACATTCTGTCTGAACATTTTTCAATTGCATCCGCATAACATGGATGTGTAATGATTTTTTTTATTGTGGAATATTGCACCCCCTTCTGCACATTTATCATTTGAATAATAAATGACACTGTTTCCTGTATAAATCCAGCATCGAATGCATTATAATCAATAGTAAATCCAAAATCTTCGTTTAATTCCAACAATTCCGTTCTTGTTTTGCAAAATAATTCAAATTGATTTGCTCTAAAAGCACGCATTACACTTTGTCTATTTACCTGAACGTAATTATAACCATAAATATCTACAGCCATAATTAATGCTGCTGCTCGATATACATTCAAATTAAACCAATAATCTTCTGCACGTACTCTGCCTTCATCAATGCGAAAATTATATTTATCTAAAAACTGCTTTTTATATATTTTATTGCATAAAGAGAATACCCCATAATTATTATTTCCATAATATTTTTTAAGAAGATTCTCTTCTATTTCCTTTTTATTCATTACCTTCCCGAAAGGAATGTCCATTTTCATTTCTTTTATAATCTGTCCATTTTCATCAATATAACGTAATCCACCAATAACCATGTCTACTGGAAACGATTGTGCATATTGCATTAATGACTCATACATCTCTGGTTCAATAAAATCATCTGAATCTACAAATCCAATGAACTCTCCCCGTGCCGCAGCTATACCTACATTTCTTGCATGTGCTGGTCCACTGTTTTCTATAGTTAATAGACGAAACCTCTTGTCTTTTTTTGCAAAATTTCTACATATAATTTCTGAGTTATCTAGCGAACCATCATTGACCATGATTACTTCGAAGTTTTGAAGCAACTGATTCTGAATAGATAATAAACACTTTTCTAAATACTTTTCAGCATTGTATACCGGTATAATTATACTTAAATCCATAAACTATTTCCCTAAAAATCTTTTTACTACTTTTTTCATTGGAATAACTATCATCAAAAACAAGCACATCTGATGCTTAATCCCAAATACAACGGGATCTAATGTAGGTTTGTTCCATGCTTTTTTTATACACCTAATAACTTCATAGTTATTCAATATTTGATGCATTAATTTATACTTTTCCGCTTTCCCCAACTTGCAATCATTATGAAACAAATTAGTCGATATTACATCATAGATTCCACTTGCATATCGATTATAAATATAATCTAATACATTTTTTTCATTTAAATCCCAAGTCTTATAGAATTTCATAAAGCAATGATATACATCTGTAATAATATCAAATTTATTTTCCAAATAACGTGATCCTGCATTACCTTTATCGTAAATAACATAATGGTAGTATGCCTTAGGGCAAATATACACTTTTTTCAGTTTCAAATAAAGTTGCATATTAAATGGTTCGTCCTGTTGAATTCTTTGATTTCCAAATCGAAAACCATATTGATCAATAAATTTCTTTCGATAAAATTTATTCCAAGCAAAACCATTCCCGTGCTTCAAAAAGAGAAGTTCTTCTACATATGCTTTCTTCAATTCTTCATTTGTTTTAACGTACCGTTCTGACAAACAAATAGCTTCTTCTATATCTGAATTATTATAGCGAGCATAATAGCCAAAAATCACAAGGTCAACATTCAAAGACTTCATATACTTTACGTTATTTTCAATAAGATTAAGTTCCATGCTATCATCTACATCAAAAAAATATATGAATTCACCATGTGCTAGTTCAATCCCCATGTTCCTTGCACTGCCCAACCCACCATTTTCTTTATGAATAACACGAATTCGTGAATCTTCCTTTGCCATTTTATCGCAAAGCAACGGTGTCAGATCAGTAGAACCATCATCCACGATAAGAATCTCCAAATTTTTATATGTCTGCTTTTGTACAGAGGCAATTCCTTTTTCCAAAAATTTTTCAACATTATATGCTGCAATTGCAACTGTAACCAACGGATTTTCTTCAGACAATTGTTTTCCTTTTATTTTCTTCATATTCTCTACTAACCTCTCACTCACGATATCCCCTCATTTTATCTATCCATCTTTTGTTCCTAATACTCTAAACACAAGATTCTAAAATCAAGTTTATGTTCCAAAACCTGTTACCTAATTGTTAAAATTTTTATTGAATTTATCAATACCATAATACAACACAACCCCTGATAATACAGCAACAACACCGCCAACAATACTAATCACTTCCGTATAATGTCCAATACTTTTCATCAAGTAATATTCAACTTCGTAGGCTACATTCTGATGTATTAAATATATTGAATACGAAGTCATTCCCAGAAAAACCAAAAACTTACATTCCATAATCTTAATTTTTTCATGTAAGCATCCTAAAAACAACGGAAGAATGAATACTATCTGAAAAAAGCACTTTATTCCCAGAAATAATACAATACCCACACCACTAACCATTCCCAAACTCAGCCATAAGAATTTATTCTTGATTGTTCTTGCATATCCTGCAATGAATGCATGGACTGATATGATAATACTCAAAACAAAAACATAGTTTCCTCCAATAATCTGGTAGATAATTTCCAATCGCATACGAATAGCAATAATTAAAATGAAAATCCACATCAAATAAAATGCCGGAGATCGATCTATTCTAAATTTTTTCGCACACCCTACAATCATTATAAAAGCAACCAATGTAGTTAGGTACCAATGAGCTCCATCAACATAAGGTGTGCCAACAAATCCATTAATAAAAAATAAATTTAATAACCAATCACCCCATGTGCTCATTCTGTCAGGCAAATAGAAAAATGAACAATTATTGCCGTTAATGTAATTGAAATTGCATAACATGGCCATAATCTTACTAATTTCCCTTTATAATACTTCTTTAAATCAAATTTATCTCTGTTGATTTCATTAAAATCTACCAGATACCAGCAAGAAATAATCAAAAAGATTAAAACACCCAACCTTCCGAGTGGTTCAGTATACATATCATCCATCCCGGTGTATATTTGTTTAAATCTGCAAAATACATGGTACAAAACCACACAGAGAATCGCCGCCCCCCTAAGCCCTTCTACCTGAATATTCCGTCTTTTATCACCGAGCTGTTTATTCATTCCATTTTTTCCTCTCTAGTGCTTTCTAAATCTTATAAAATATTTTATACCACTCAGCAAACTTCCTAATCCCTTCCTTCAGGCTTGTACTTGGCTTGAAATCAAAATCACGTTCCAATGCTGAAGTATCTGCATAAGTAACCGGTACATCGCCTGGCTGCATTGGAACTAGCTTCTTATGACTTTCAAAATCATAATCGAACGGTAATACCTCTGCTCTAACTAATTCTTCTTGTAAGATGGTCACAAAATCAAGCAAACTTTCCGGATTTCCATTTCCGATGTTGTAAATCGCATATGGTGGAATTGGAAGTCCATCTTCACCAATTTTTTTCTCCGGTGCTCCTGCCATGACACGCTTAACACCTTCGACAATATCATCTACATAAGTAAAATCACGCTTGCAGTTTCCGTAATTGAAAATCTCAACCATTTCGTTATGTAATAGTTTGTTCGTAAACCCAAAATATGCCATATCCGGACGTCCTGCCGGTCCATAAACAGTAAAAAAACGCAATCCTGTAGACGGGATATTATAAAGTTTGGCATATGCATGAGCAAGCAGTTCATCAGATTTTTTTGTTGCAGCATAAAGCGAAACTGGATTATCCACTTTATCATCAATGGAATATGGTACTTTCTTATTGGAACCATAAACAGAAGATGACGAGGCATAAACTAGGTGTTCCACACCAGAATTACTATTGTCGTAAGTATGACGGCAAGCCTCCAAAATATTGTAGAAACCAATTAAGTTGGACTCAATATACACATCTGGATTTGTTATAGAATAGCGCACACCTGCCTGTGCAGCCAAATTAACAACTATTTGCGGATGATAATTATTGAAAATATTCTCAATTGCCGATTTGTCTGCAATTGAACCTTTGATAAATGTCCATCTGGATTCCAAATGTTCATCTGCCATTCTCTTAATCTCTCTCAATCTCCATTCTTTAATAGAAACATCATAATAATCATTCAGATTATCAATACCAATAATATTAATCGGAGACTGCGTTTTTAACAGTTCCAAGACCAAATTTGCACCGATGAAGCCAGCTGCCCCAGTAACTAAAATAGTTTTTTGTTTTAAATTAATGTGTTGCATTTTTTGTATTTTCCTTTCGTTGCACCTTCCGAATAAGTCTTTCATATTCACAACATGAACTCGCTTTTTTCATGATTTATACGAAGACACATTCGAACTTTAATCTTTAGAATCGCGCTATCACGAAAAATAATTCACGTGTATACTCTTTCATTTATTAATGCTACATATATAATCTGATGTCGGGGTCAAAAGCTCCCGACTTTGATGCCTACGGATTGCTCCGTGCTACGCACTCCCACAATCCTACTCACTTACATTATCTTATTCAACTTTTCAGTTTTTGTCAACCGCATTATACAATCTCATTTAAGAAAACCCGGTTCAGTTTACAGATTTTCTCCAGTTCTGCCACCAGCCGCTCTGTTGCCATTACATCCGTCCGCTCTGCGATCTCTCTGATCGGTACAGTTCCAAATAAAAGCTGGGTCAGTGCATCGATCGGAAAAACTCCCTCGGAATCTTCCGTCTCACTCACACAAAGTTTATCTTCTCCCCAGTCACTTTTCATTCTCCATACACCACTGTTCTTCTGAAGCAAAGGATCGATCACCGCAAATGAGCAGTCTACTTTCTCTTCCTCAGGAACTTTCATCGCAGACAGGAAAGTCGGCAGATGCGTAATCCGCGCCATGATGAGAGGCTTCTCTTCCGTCCTCACGCCATGGACATTTTCCCACAATTCCCGCATTTTCTCCGTACATCCCAGGATCCTCACCAGTTCCTTTTCTCTTCGCAGTTCTTCCACCGCCTCCAGGAATGCATCCTCTTTTTCCTGCAGGATAACCGGTTCAAGGATCTCAAGAATGTCCTCTCTTGCATAAAAGAAGACACCGACTAAATCTTTTTCTTCAAAGATCAGCCGTACTCCACCGGATTCGCTCTGCTGTTCCAGAATTTTGGTCTGATAATATACGCTGTCCCTCACTGTGCAGACTGCCCATTTCGGGGATTCATTTTTTTCAAAAAACGCAGCGATCCTTTCTGCATCTCCCAGTTCGGCATCCCGTGTAACTCTTTCCTGTCTTCCCCTGTCTCTGCTTTCTTTTTCGCCGGTTTTTTTATCTCTTTTTAAGGCAAAGAAAACGTCAGAGTCCAGTTCCATCTGTTTCTGATGATATATATATCGAAAATCATACGGGCTGTAAATTGCTTCTGCTGCCGGCATAAGAAAAGTAAAAGGATGCTTTTTCTTATTTTCCTCTTCCAGTGCCGCGATCAGAAGCTGCCGCATATACCCTCTGCTCCGGTACTCCTTTTCCGTTGCGACTCCGACAATATATTCCGAATCAAAAACCGAATCTTCCAGTTTCATCCAGTATGGATTCTTTTGCAGCATGGAACGGATTGCTCCGTCTTCTTCAACTACATAGATCACATTCTCTTTTGTCCTGATAAAATAATAATAATCTACAAATGTCTGACTGTCTTCCTTGAAAATCTTTTCCCACAAAAATCGGGTCTTTCCATGTTCTGCAGATTCCAGTTTACGGATTTCCATCCTCTTTTCCTCGTCTTTCTGATCTCACTGATTGTTCATTGCACAACAGCCTCCACACCCCGCAGCCGGTGCTGCAACATCTATACTGCTATAATTGGTATATTTCTCGATTGCACAGATTGCCTGAGAAGAAATCCCCTCACCTGTTCCGGTAAAGCCCAGGCCCTCTTCTGTCGTTGCCTTGACATTGATCTGATCGGTTTCCACGCCAAGTGCCTTTGCAATATTTTCCCGCATCTGATCAATATATGGACGCATTTTCGGACGCTGGGCAATGATCGTCGCATCAATATTTTCAACCACATATCCATTTTCATCCAGTAATGCTGCTACATGTTCCAGTAATTTGATACTTGAAATGCCTTTATACTGCGGATCTATATCTGGGAAATGCTTTCCGATATCTCCCAGTGCCGCTGCTCCCAGCAGTGCATCCATGATCGCATGCAGCAGAACATCTGCATCAGAATGTCCTAAAAGTCCCTTTTCATAAGGGATCTCAACTCCGCCAAGAATCAGTTTCCGGTCTTCTGTCAGTTTATGAACATCATATCCCATGCCTACCCGCATTTTATTTCACCTTGTCCCTTTCTGCCGGATTTTCTCCTTTACCGGCTTTTGCCTCGGTCTCCGCCTTTTCTTTATCTGCCTTTTTTTCAGCCGTCACTTTTTCCTTATCTGCCCTTTCCTTATCTGCTATTTTTTCTCCGGTGTTCACCTTGTTCTCTTTTTCTGCCTCTTTTCTTTCATTCCTGTCCGGTCCTGCCTCTACCATGACTGGTCCTTTTGATTCTTTCTTCGCATGGGATATTTCTGCCTCCTGCCATTTTATTTCATTTCCATCCGCTTCTGAAACTGAAAGCTCTTCTTCGACATTCTTCTCTTTTTTCATCTCAGCAAACACTTTTTTTGCCGCAAGAAATGCATAGACCGCTCCGACAATGACAAATATACCGCCGGCTGCTCCCATAAATCCTGAATTAGCCGGATTCTTCTGAACAACTTCAATAAAAATACTTACTCCAAGATAGATCAGATATACTCCTAATACAATTCTGATCACATTTCCGCCTTTTTTATTCATCTTGATCTCCTTTTTTCTTACGTTCTTCATTTTTTTGTATCTTCATTTCCGGAAAACGCAGATACCCGTATGCATTGGTACTCCATCCCGCATTGCCCGGGATTTCAATCTTAAATGCTCTGGTAATATGATCCAGTATCCGTGGTTCTCCGCCTGCTGTCTTCTGATAAAACCCAATGCTGGCATAAAAGATTCCCTTCTCAAAGAGCTGTAACGGCATGCTCATTTTCACATCCTGCTCACCAGTCACAGGGAAATCAACCGGTTCTGACCAAAATGTTCCCAGTCCCGAATCACTGTCCGTACGCAGCGTCAGACGGAACATGACATTTTTCAAAGGCTGCGTGGTCCTGACTCTGATCCTCAAATCCAGTGTTTCTTCCCTTGCAAAAACCGGAGTGATCTTTCCCTTCATGGTCAGATGTTCCATAAAGAGTCCCTGATTCCGCTGAAGGTTCAGAATGCGGGCGGCACGCTGCTTTTCTGCCAGATCCATGTCAGTCTCATTTTCTCCAACTGCATGATCCATATACACTGCGATGGCACCCTCTACTTCGCCGTCATAGATCACTTTTCCCTGATCCAGCACAATACATCTGTCGCACAGTCTCCGGATCGTATTCATATTATGGCTTACATATAAAACCGTTCTGTTCTCCTTTTGTGCAACTTCCCGCATCTTATCCAGACACTTTTTCTGAAATGCCATATCACCGACCGCCAGCACTTCATCCATGATCATGATCTCGCTGTCAAGATGTGCTGCCACAGAAAAAGCCAGCTTTACGAACATACCGGAAGAATATCGCTTGACCGGTGTATCAATGAACTCCCTTACCTCCGAAAACTCAATGATCTGTTCCATTTTGCTTCTGATCTCCGCTTTTGACATTCCAAGAATCGTTCCGTTCATGTAAATATTTTCTCTTCCGGTCATCTCTCCATTAAAACCGGTTCCGACTTCCAGCATGGAAGTCACTCTTCCATAGAGGTCAATCTCTCCTTCTGTCGGTGCCGTCACCTGTGCCAGCAGTTTCAGCAGGGTCGATTTTCCTGCACCGTTACTTCCAATGATCCCACACATTTCACCCTGACAGATCGTAAGATCAATCCCGTTCAATGCCATAAATTTTTGTCCGACCAGCCGTTCATCCTGCCCGATTTTTACATTTGGATCTTCTCTGCCCCGTTTTCTTGCAAACCAGGACTGAAGATCTGCCTGCAAAGTTCTTCCCCCGATACTCCCAAGACGATACTCCTTTTTCACCCCTGAAATTCGGATCGCCAGATTTTCCTTTTCCATTCCGTCCTCCTTTACACTGTATCCATAAATGTTCTTTCCACTTTATTAAATACGACTATTCCTCCCAGCATTACCAGTATTGTAAAAAGAAGTGAAACTCCGATACTCACCGGAAGAATACTTCCTTCCCCCAGTAAAATATAGCGGAACATTTCCATCGGAGCAGTGACCGGGTTTAATAAGATTATTTTTTTCAGGATTCCTTCAGGTAAAATGCTCATTGGATAAACCACCGGTGTGCCATACATCCATAGTGACATTCCAAAGCCCACCAGTACTGAAAGATCTCTGTATTTTGTCGTCACACTGGAGATCAGAATCCCGACTCCCATCCCCATGCAGCCAAGCCATAGTAAAAGTAAAAAAATCAGAAGAAGTGCTTCCCAGTGAGGACTGACAGCCCCTTTCCATATATAATATCCGAGCAGAATCACTACCAGCAGCATTTGAATTCCAAACCGGATCACACTACAGAGAACATTGGAAATCGGAACAGTCAGTCTCGGAAAATACACTTTTCCGAACAAGCGTGCATTCGATGTAAACGTTGCCGCATTTCCATTCAGACAGGAGGCAAAATAACTCCATAATGCATTTCCGCTCAGATAAAATAAAAGCTGCGGAATCCCGTCCGTTCCAAGTTTCGCAATATTTCCAAATACAACCATATACATAACACTGGTCAACAATGGATTGATAAAAAGCCATAACGGACCTAAGATCGTCTGCTTATAACTTACCGTAAAATTCTTCTGCGTAAATAAAAAGATCAGATCCCGATACTGCCATACTTCGTTCAACTTCAGGTCAAACCAGTTATGTCTTGCGGAGATGTGCTTATGATACTTTCTTTCGTACAAAATATTGTTCCTCCTGATTCTCTCATCTTTTCAAGTATACACCATCCGGTATCGCAAATACAACAGTGATCATTCGGGACGGATGCAGCTTATCAGGAGGCAACAAAAAAGAAGCCCTTCAGAGCTTCTCAGACCAAGTAGCGGGAACTGGATTTGAACCAGCGACACCACGGGTATGAACCGTGTGCTCTAGCCAACTGAGCTATCCCGCCATATTTAATTAGTATATGGGACCTACAGGGCTCGAACCTGTGACCCTCTGCTTGTAAGGCAGATGCTCTCCCAGCTGAGCTAAGACCCCATATACCTGTATCTCTTGCGGTTCTGATTACTCTTTCCCGCAACCGACTTGCTTATTATACTATCATCTCATCGCAAATGTCAACACTTTTTTCAATTTTTTTAATTATCGTCTCCGACTTTTGTCATCCTTGCCTGACTTTTACGATCCTCAACTGCAGAATTTACAGAAAGACGGTTCTAAAAGCAGAAAAGTCCAGCAATCGCTGAACTTTTCTACAATCTGCAATATTTTACCGCAATTTTTATTTAAAATATTTTACACCTGATTCAAAAATCTTCAGATCCTGTTCTCCATAAATATTGATCGCAACATGATCCCCACGACGTTCTGAATGAGCCATCTTACCAAGTACACGTCCGTCCGGGCTTGTGATACCTTCAATCGCACGATAGGAACCATTAACATTCCACTCTTCATTCATGCTGATCTTACCTTCAGGATCACAGTACTGCGTTGCAACCTGTCCGTTAGCGAAAAGCCGGTCCAGCCATTCCTCACTTGCAACGAATCTTCCTTCTCCATGGGAAGCCGGATTCGTATAGACTCCGCCAAGCTCTGCTCCCTGCAGCCATGGGGACTTATTGGTTACAACTTTCGTATAAACCATCTTAGAAATATGACGGCCGATGGTATTGTATGTCAGGGTCGGTGAATCTTCCGTCTGACCTATGATCTTACCGTATGGTACAAGCCCCAGCTTGATCAGTGCCTGGAATCCATTACAAATTCCCAGTGCCAGTCCGTCTCTTTCATTCAACAATTTCTCTACCGCTTCTTTAATCTTTGCATTCTGGAATGCTGTTGCAAAGAATTTGGCAGAACCATCCGGTTCATCTCCTGCACTGAATCCACCCGGGAACATGATCATCTGTGCCTGTCCGATGGCTTTTTCAAATTCAGCAACAGATCCTCTGATATCCTCTGCGTCCAGATTACGGAATACTTTCGTAATCACCTTTGCTCCTGCCCGCTCAAATGCACGTTTACTGTCGTACTCACAGTTCGTTCCCGGGAAAACAGGAATAAAGACGGTCGGCTGTCCGATCTTATGGCTGCAGATATGGATATCTGCTGTATTGAATAACTTTTCTTCTATTTCTTTATCAGAATCCGCTGCAGATTTTGTTGCAAATACTTTTTCAAGAGTACCTGTCCATGCCCGTTCTGCTTCTTTCAGACTGATCGTTACATCACCATATGCCAGCACTGCTTCCCCAGTTACTGCTCCGATCTCTGTATAATCAGCCACAAGATTCTCCACTTCTCCCGCAGGTACCTCTGCAATGAGATCACCAAATGCCGGTGCGAACAGATCCTTTTTATCTATAGTCGTGTCAAGATGAGCTCCCAGTCCGTTACCAAATGCCATCTTACTTGCAGCACTGGCAATTCCATGACGATCAAGTGCATAAGCGGAAACGATTCTTCCGTTCTGAATATCTTCATGGATCTTTTCATACTGCTCCATCACTTTCTCATAGACCGGAAGATCATTTTCATCTCTCTCAATCTTAAGCCATACAAGCTTATTTCCTGCTTTTTTCAGTTCCGGTGTGATGATATCCTGCTCCAGTGCCATATCGACCGCAAAAGATACCAGTGTCGGAGGAACATCAATATCCTGGAATGTACCGGACATACTGTCCTTACCTCCGATTGACGGAAGGCCAAATCCGATCTGTGCCGCATACGCTCCGAGCAATGCTGCAAAAGGCTGGCTCCATCTCTTCGGATCTTCGGTCATTCTGCGGAAATACTCCTGGAATGTAAAGCGGATCTTACTGTAATCTCCACCGGCTGCCACGATCTTTGCAACCGATTCTGTCACCGCATAAACTGCTCCGTGATACGGACTCCAGCTTGACAGATACGGATCAAATCCATAACTCATCATGGATACGCTGTCCGTTGTACCATTCTGTACCGGAACTTTTGCCACCATCGCCTGCGTCTCTGTCATCTGATATTTTCCGCCATGAGGCATGAACACAGATCCGGCTCCGATGGAACCGTCAAACATTTCCACAAGACCTTTCTGAGAGCATACATTCAGATCAGAAAGAGTATTCAGCCAGGCTTCTTTTACATCTTCTACTTCTTTTTTGATAAAAAGGCTGGCTTTTCTGGACGGCATCTCTACTTCTACGTCTGTCTCCTGATGTGCCCCATTGGTATCAAGGAATGCACGGGAAAGGTTTACGATCTCTTTTCCTCTCCATACAAGAACCAGTCTCGGATCTTCTGTAACGACTGCCACAACCGTTGCCTCAAGATTTTCTTCTTTCGCATATGCCATAAACTCATCTACATCTTTCGGATCTACAACGACTGCCATTCTTTCCTGGGATTCGGAAATTGCGATCTCTGTTCCGTCCAGACCTGCATATTTCTTCGGCACTTTATCCAATTCTACCCGCAGTCCATCTGCCAGTTCTCCGATGGCAACTGAAACTCCTCCGGCACCGAAGTCATTACACTTTTTAATCAGATGGCTGACTTCTTCTCTGCGGAACAGACGCTGGATCTTACGCTCTGTCGGTGCATTTCCTTTCTGCACTTCAGCTCCGCATGTCTCGATGGACTCCTCTGTATGAACCTTGGAAGAACCTGTTGCCCCTCCACAGCCATCACGTCCGGTACGTCCACCCAACAGGATAATAATATCGCCCGGATCAGAATTTTCACGGATCACGGCACGTCTCGGTGCCGCACCAAGCACTGCTCCGATCTCCATACGCTTTGCGACATAATCCGGATGGTAGATCTCTTTTACCAGTCCGGTTGCAAGACCGATCTGGTTTCCATAAGAACTGTATCCATGTGCAGCCTCACGTACCAGCTTTTTCTGTGGGAGCTTTCCTTTCAGTGTCTCACCTGCTGAAACCGTCGGGTCAGCCGCTCCCGTCACACGCATCGCCTGATATACATAGGTACGTCCTGACAGCGGATCGCGGATTGCACCACCAAGGCAGGTAGCTGCTCCACCAAACGGCTCGATCTCTGTCGGATGGTTGTGCGTCTCATTTTTAAAATTGATCAGCCATTCTTCCTCGACTCCGTCTACCTTGATCGGTACAACGATACTGCACGCATTGATCTCATCGGACTCTTCCTGATCTGCAAGCTTTCCTTCTTTTTTCAGACGACGCATTGCCATCAGTGCCAGATCCATCAGGCATACAAACTTGTCTTCTCTTCCTTTAAAAATCTCACTGTGATCTTTCAGATACTCTTTATATGTATCCTCGATGACATCTCTGTAATCTCCATTATCAAATTTTACATCTTTTAATTCTGTAGAAAATGTCGTATGACGGCAGTGATCTGACCAGTAAGTATCCAGTACACGGATTTCTGTCATCGTCGGATTCCTGTCTTCCTCCCCATGATAATACTTCTGGATATGCTGGAAATCCTTAAACGTCATAGCAAGGCCAAGTGAATCATACAACTCTTTTAGTTCTGCCTCCGGCATATCTTTAAATCCATCAAATACCTTTACATCTGCCGGTTCTTCAAATACCGTTACCAGTGTCTCCGGCTTCTCTGCAGCAGCTTCTCTTGAATCTACCGGATTGATACAGTGATTCTTGATTGCTTCAAACTCTTCCTCTGATATATTTCCCTCGATCACATAAGTTACCGCTGTACGGATCACCGGTGTCTCATCTTCTTTGATAAATCTGATACACTGTTCTGCTGAATCTGCTCTCTGGTCAAATTGTCCCGGAAGAAATTCAACTGAAAAGCACCGATCTGTCTCATTCTTGGTAAAACCTTCTCTGTAAAGGATATCGACCGGAGGCTCTGCGAACACTCCGCCACATGCTTTTTCAAATGTCTCTTCTGATATATTTTCTGCGTCATACCGGATCAGAACCCGTACCCCGGTCACATCTTTAATTCCGAGATAATGACGGATCTCATGTCCAAGCCCTTTCGCTGTTACGGCAAATTCCGGCTTTTTTTCCACATACACACGCTTTACATTACTCATATACAATCTCCTTTTCCTCTTATGTGCTTATTCCTTCACACCAAATTAGAATGAACCTGTTATGCTTATCGTATCATATAATTGCACATCCGTATAATTAATAAATTTAAACTTTATCATAAGCATTTCTAATCAGTTATCCATCCGGAAAGTTTCCACGGAACTTCTCATTGTTTCTTTTCTGCTTTTCACCCATAAAAATCCTCCTGTGATAACTGCACCTGCACCGAAAATCCACATGGACCACATTGCCATATCTGAAAAAAAGCCCTCCGGCAACATTCGGATCATATAGTCTTTTTCTGCATCAAACATCCACAGCCGGTTCGTAAAAACTTTTTCATGAAACCATGTAAACCAGTAATCAAAGTTCCGGCTGACCACAAATCCGGCCACAACGCCTGCCAGTAAAATCAGCCCCGCAATATTCCGGTACACTTTCCATAAGACCTTCCACAAAATTGTTTTTTCAGCACCTGTTTTTTCACAGAAGAAGCAGATCAGCAGAAATACAAAAGAAAAACTTGCGGTCACTCCTGCCATAAACCGGACTCTCTTGCTCCAGTCAAAAATCTGCTTTACATCCTTCATATGCAGCCGATCCTGCTCATTAAAAAAATCTCTCCATATTCCATCCACCGTAGTCTCTGCTTTCAGTTCTTCACGCTCTCCATTTAAATATGCCATCATCTCACGGGTTACATAAATTGTATCTCCCATTGTCATGTTCAATTCATCTAATACCCCGTATTTTTCATATTCCGCCCGGTACAGATCAACATCCGAATAAAGTACGAGTCGGACACTCGTGACCAGCCACACCGCTAAAAAAGAAACCGTCAGGATCAGTCCCAGGATCCGGCTTAAAATCAGACTTATTTTGCTTTTCACTTTTTCAGAAGATAAGACCCGTTTTTTCACAAATTTACTCCTTTTTGTTGTATTCTTTATGTATTTATCTTATAATACTATTATTACTTATTAGGAGGTCTAATAATATGATGGATATAAATTATGAACTATATAAGGTATTTTACCATGTTGCAACTACGCTGAATTTTTCAGAGGCGTCCAAGCAGCTTTTTATTTCTCAGTCTGCTGTAAGCCAGTCGATCAAGACACTGGAGCGGAAACTGGATCAGACACTCTTTATCAGAAGCACCAAAAAAGTCCAGCTCACCCCGGAAGGTGAGATCCTGCTCCGCCATATTGAACCGGCTATGAATCTGATCCAAAAAGGAGAGGCACAGCTTCTTGATGCAGCTTCTACCGGAGGTCAGATCCGTATTGGTGCGAGTGATACAATTTGCAGATACTTTCTTGTACCATACCTTGAAAAGTTTCACAAAATGTTCCCCAATGTACATATCAAAGTGATCAATCAGACTTCTCTGCATTGTACGGAACTGCTCAAGAACGGGCTGGTAGATCTCATTGTGGTCAATTATCCCAATGCCAGCCTGAATAATATTTCCGCATCCATGAAGATCAAGAATTTCCGTGATGTATTTATTGCAGGGAATAATTACGGAGATTTAAAAGAAAAAAAGATCTCTCTCTCAGACCTTCTTGCTTATCCGATCCTCATGCTGGATAAGAACAGTACCACCAATGAATTTCTCCACCGCCTGTTCCAGCAGCATCAGTTAGACCTTGTTCCTGAGATTGAGCTGACAAGCAACGATCTTCTGATCGACCTTGCACGCATCGGACTCGGAATTGCATTTATTCCTGATTACTGTATCTCCAAAGAATCTGACGGTATCTTCACCCTGGATATGAACGAAGAGATGCCGGAGCGTTCGCTGGTCATCGCATACAATGAGCAGCTCCCGCTTTCCAAGGCAACGCAGGAATTTCTGAGTTGCTTCCATCCGGTGGAAGAGTAATCCATTGGAAGAAGAATCCGGTGGAAGAATCAGTCTCATCCCCTCCTGCATCCGGTCTGCCCGGTTTCCCGGACACATTTTCCGGATCAGGTGGGATCTTTTTTCCAAAATTCTGTCAGCAGCTCTGTCACATTTTCCATCGTACATCTTCTACAGTCCGACCATTCTCGCGGAAACATTTTCCTATAATGCGGGCTTTGGAATCTTTCATCCATCAGAAGAATTACCCCTTTATCTTTTTCCGTACGGATCACACGCCCCGCTGACTGAAGTACTTTGTTCATTCCGGGATAGAGATAGGCATAGTCAAATCCCTCTGCTCCAAAATACTGCTTCAGGATCTCCCTTTCATTGCACACCTGCGGGATTCCTGTTCCCACGATCATGGCTCCGATCAGACGGTCCTGCGTCAGGTCGATCCCTTCCGAAAAAATACCGCCCATCACACAGAATGCCACCAACGTCCCGTCCTGCTCTTTTTCAAATTTTTTCAGAAATTCTTCCCGTTCTTCCTCATCCATATACTGCGACTGAAGCAGCACTTCACTTTTCTTCCCAAGCTCCAGGAATTTTTCATACACTGCCTCCATCAGCCGGTATGACGGGAAAAAGGCCATATAATTTCCCTCTCTGCTATCCAGTGTCTTTCCGATATATTGTGCGATCCTGCTGTACATCTCTTCACCACGGCTTGTATACTTTGTACTGACTCCATCTGTCAGCAGTACTCTCCGATTCTCTGCAGGGAAAGTCGATTCTGCATAGACTGCATAATCGTCCTGATCCACAGATAACAGAGATTTATAATATTGTATCGGCAACAGCGTAGCAGAAAAAAAGATCGTACTGTTTCCCTGTTCCAGGCAATTCTGAAGATTCTCTGCCGGGTTGACACAGAAAAGTTTCACCATAAATTTTCCATCAGACTGCATTTCGCTGTATATCACATAATTTTTATCCAGCAGATCATGGATATTCAGAAAACTTCGTAATGCAAAGAACAATTGAAGGATCTCTTCTTCCGTTTCATCCTGCCTTCCCTGCTCTCTCTGTTCTTCTAAATAACGTTCCATTTCAGTCAGAAGATTCATCGCCTTCAACGCAAGGACAGATACACTGTCCAGGATCTGATAATTTTCACACTCTCTTTTCAGTTCCAGAAGTGCCTTGTTCATGCTCTCCAGACTTCTCGTCAGCTTTTTATCTTTTCCTTTTACAATTTTTTTCACTTCAAGAACATCTTCCTTATACAGGCTTGCACTGTACATCTCGCGTCCACGTTCCACAAGGTTGTGAGCTTCGTCAACCAGGAACAGATAGTGATTATTTCCTCCGTCTGCGAAAAATCTTTTCAGATGTGCATTGGGATCAAATACATAATTATAATCACAGATAATTCCATCTGCCCACACCGAAAGATCCAATGCAAATTCAAAAGGACAGACCTGGAACTTTTCTGCCTGTTCCTCGATCTCCTTTCTCCCCATTCCACCGCCATTTTTCAAAAGGTCATAGACTGCATCATTAACCCGGTCAAAATGTCCTTTTGCATAGGGGCAGGCCTGCGGATTACACTCTGCTTTTTCACAAAAGCAGATTTTTTCTTTGGCTGTCAGAGTCACCGAACGGAACTTCAGCCCCTTTTCCTTTAAAATAAAAAAAGCCTGCTCGGCAACCGTCCTTGTGATCGTCCTTGCAGTCAGATAGAAAATCTTCTCGCCCAGACCTTCTCCCATCGCCCTGACAGCAGGATAGAGAACTGCCATCGTCTTTCCTGTCCCCGTCGGTGCCTGGATAAAAAGCTTTTTCTTTCTTGCGATCGTACGATATACAGATGCGGCAAGATTGAACTGTCCCTCCCTGTATGAAAATGGAAATTTCAGATTGCGGATCGTCTCATCCCGCATCTGCTCCCATTCAATCTGAAGCCTGGCCCATTTTTCATATCTATGCACCAGTTCTTCAAACCAGCTTTTCAGATCTTCCAGTGTATACTCTTCTTTAAACCGTCTTATTTCTTCAGTATCCAGATGACAATACGTCATCTGGATACTGATCTTTTCCAGTTCTTTTTCTTTTCCGTAAATATATGCATAGCATTTTGCCTGTGCCAGATGTACTCCTGCCGGTTTCTGAATCTGTTCCAGATTCCTCAGGACTCCCTTGATCTCATCCACCGTCACCTGCTGCAGCTTTCCGTCTGAAGTTTCATCTACAATAATCCCATCTGCTCTGCCTTCTACCCTCAGAGTAAATCCCTGACAGGGAACAGAAATCTTCAGCGATACTTCTGCCTGATATCCCAATCCCATACTTTTCTGGATCTTCCGGTGAAGCCGGCTTCCCATTAACATCGCATCCTTTTCCGCAGTCCCTGCCGTAATACGATTGTCAATGTCTCCTTCTTTTAAAATAAATTCCACGAGATTTCTGACCGAAATCCTGACAACTTTTTCTCCTGATTCCAATTAATCCACCTTTTCTGTCACATCCGGGCGTGCTACTTCTGCGATGGTCTTCGTAAGACCTGCAATGCCCTGCAGATCAGAAGGAATAATGATCTTTGTTGCCTTGCCGTCAGCCGCTTTCGCAAATGCCTCCAGACTCTTCAGTGTCAGCACTGCCTCATCTGCACCGGCTTCCTTGATATACTCGATACCTTCCGCAGTCGCTTTCTGCACAGTACGGATGGCTTCTGCCTGACCTTCTGCCTCTTTGATCCGCTTCTGCTTTTCAGCTTCCGCTTTCAGGATCGCTGCCTGCTTGGATGCCTCTGCCTCCAGAATCACCGACTCTTTCTCACCTTCTGCTACAAGGATCGTAGATTTCTTTTCACCTTCCGCACGGAGGATTGCTTCTCTTCGTTCACGCTCCGCCTTCATCTGCTTCTCCATGGCATCCTGAATTGCTTTCGGAGGCATAATATTTTTCAACTCTACACGGTTTACTTTAATTCCCCATTCATCTGTCGCAATATCCAGGATCGTACGCATCTTGGAGTTGATCGTCTCACGGGAAGTCAGTGTCTCATCCAGTTCCAGATCACCGATAATATTACGCAGCGTTGTTGCTGTCAGATTTTCGATCGCCGCAATCGGGCTTTCTACCCCGTATGCATACTTCTTCGGGTCAGTGATCTGATAGAATACGACGGTATCAATCTGCATCGTAACATTATCTTTTGTAATTACTGCCTGCGGTTCAAAGTCAACGACCTGTTCTTTCAGTGAGACTCTTCTCGCGACACGATCCAGGATCGGCATCTTAAAATGAAGTCCTACCCCCCAGGTTTCTTTATATCCTCCAAGTCTTTCAACTACATACGCATGTGCCTGTGGAACAATCTTGATATTGCTCACGATCAGTAAGATCGCAATTCCAAGTATGATCACCCAGACAATTAAAATAGCTAATCCCATGATTTCTTTTCCTCCTTAACCGGTCTTAAGATTAATTTTACACCGGAGATTGCCGTCACCGTTGCAAGACTGCCTGCTTTGATCTTCTGATCGTCTTTTTCTGATCTGGCAGTCCATTCCAGCCCGTTGGCAAATGCCGCACCGGTCTGTTCATAATTATCCACCTGCTCCGTTACCCTGACCGTCCTGCCGATCAGTTCATCACAATTTGTCTTTTCATGATGCCTGTTGATATATCTCGTTGCAAAAGGCCTCGTAAAAATCAGGAGCAGAACTGATACCACGATAAACGCAATACACTGCCATGCAACTGTTGCTCCGGCAAGAGCAACAAATAATGCGATCAACGCACCTCCGGCAAGCCAGATACTGGTCAGTCCGACTGTGGCAAGTTCTACAACAAGAAATAGGATCATCAGTCCAAGCCACAGAAAAACTTCTTTTTCCATATAACTCCTTTCCCTGCTTCTCTTTTGTATTCATAATATGAGCAGTCATGTTATTATTATCATAATCGTATTTTCTCTTTTATACAACTTATTTTTCTTTTAAGTTTCTAAAAAAAGTCGCGAAAAGAAAAAAAGAAGAAAACCGCCCCGGAAAGACATCTCAATCCCCCGGTTCGGTAATCTTCTTTCTGCAAAATCAATAACTTATTCGCACTCTCTGATCCTCTTTCTCAGTGGCAATACAAGTGCCGGAGATACAGACAGCTCGTCCAGTCCCATCTTAAGAAATTCTTCCGTAAGTTCAAGATCTGCACCAAGCTCTCCACAGATACCGATCCATTTTCCCTCTGCATGTGCATTGTCTGCCGCCATTTTGATCATGGCAAGCACTGCCGGATGATGCGGATCATAAAATGTATCCAGCTTCTGGTTCTGACGGTCGATCGCCAGTGTATACTGCGTCAGGTCATTCGTTCCCACACTGAAGAAATCCACTTCCTTCGCAAGTTCACGGCTTATCATCACTGCTGCCGGTGTCTCGATCATGACACCAAGCTCTACATCCTCTTTATAAGGGATGCCCTCTGCCTTCAGTTCTGCCTGCACTTGTGCAATGATCTCTTTGATCTTCTTTACTTCACTTACAGAAATGATCATCGGGAACATAATAGACAGATTTCCATATACTGCTGCACGATAAAGGGCACGTAACTGAGTCTTGAAGATTTCCGGTCTGGTCAGACAGATA
>ERZ827088.362-NODE-362-length-70035-cov-47.060131_pt1 | contig 70035 bp, 47 predicted proteins | sample MGYA00519922_ERZ827088 | MGnify/ENA primary metagenome ERZ827088 (study PRJEB31778, sample SAMEA3449254) | human gut metagenome | biome: human gut; feature: human-associated habitat; material: faeces | place: United Kingdom | collected 2010/2012 ... | reverse complement strand
TAATTACTTATAATCAGGTTATTACAGAAATATCCCCGATAGCCGCCGCGGCTACCTGAACTATTCAAAACCGCCCTACAGGGCCTTCTGACGGGGTATTTGTTTGTTTCTTTTCCGTTTTTTGTCCCTCGTACGTCCCTTATCCGTCCCTCCGATGGCAGCTGCCTCTAGCCGTTTCTATATATGGGGAACGGGGATATGCTTAAGTTTGAACAATTTAAGTTTTTTAATTTATAAATTAAAATTTTTTATTATTATGAGAAAAAAGTATTTAAGTGCACTTCTGTTCGGAGCGCTTCTGTTCGCTTCAGCAGGAACTTTTACTTCTTGTAAAGACTATGATGACGACATCAACAACTTGCAGGAACAGATTAACACCATCAAAACAGATCTTGAAAGCTTGAAAGCTACAGTAGATGGTCTTGACGGTGTTAAAACATTGAGTTTCGTTGATGGAACACTTATCATTGAGACTGGTAAAGGAACAAAGGTTGAAGTTCCTGTTCCATCAGCTACTGACGTTGAACAGACTACAGTTGAACTGGACGGTCAGAACCTGGTTGTTAACGGTGAAGTTATCGGACAGGTTGGAGATAAGGTAACAGTAAACGAAGACGGTTATCTTTGCGTAAATGGCAAGGCAACTGAAATCAAGGCTGGTAAATACGCTATTCTGGAAAACGAATCAGACAATACTTATACTATCTCTTTGCCTGATGCAGAAGGTAACATGCATACCATTACATTGCTGAAGTCTGTTGCTACAAATATTAGCATCACTCAAATACCTACGGCTGGGTACTATTATGGATATTATACTATTTTCACTGAAATTAAACCAGAATTTAATCAAACTTATCCAGCTGTAGATGGGGAACTTCAAGATGAGAACGGTATTGCTTGGGGAGTAGCTTCTTCAGATATTGACTGGAAAGGTCCTAAGGGAGCAATTAAGAAAGGTCAGTTACTTATCGGTCAACAGAATGAAGCTACGGTTAGGGTATCTCCAATGAATGTTGATTTGAGCAAACAGTCTCTCAAACTTGTTGATGCTAGCGGAAAGGAAGCTCCTGTAATAGTGACTCCGTATAGTCCAGGTAATACCAATAACGGTACTTCAGGAAGTCGTTCCGAAAGCAATAATGGGCTATGGAACCTGAAAATAACAATGGACAATACCATTACCGCAGACAATATCGGTAAAGCATTTGCTCAGATTACAGACCAGTCTGGTGACTTTGATGTTTGGAAGAACAAGGTATACGCTTTGCAAGTGAATGGTAATCTTGCAACAGGATATACCTTCGTTATTGATACAGACGAAGATAAATGTGAGATGACAGGTAAGGACGAACTGAAATATACAGCTACAAACATTGTATTGGACGGTTGGAAAAATGATGTTAACAGTTCATTCTCTAATGTTTCCTTAAATGAAGAACATACCTTGTCTTTTGTACAGGCTTCTGTATATGACTACAAATTCGAAATCGTAAATGCAGACGAAAACGATGCTGAAGCATGGGGTATCACCTTGGAAAACAATGTTCTGAAAGCTACTGATGCAGCTGCAGGTCAAACAATTCATTTGAATGTGAAATTGTTGGGAGTTAATGGCCTGGTTAAGGATTTGGAACTTACAAATAAATCGACAAATACCATCGCTGTAACCTTTGGTCAGATTAAATCTTCTGCTATCACCTTACCTGTTTCAACTTATAAGGTTACCCCAGTAGAATATGCTAATTCTCAAACAACAGGAACAGATAAGAAATATGCTACAGTTGTTCTTGACATGGGTGACCTCTTCAGTGGATTAACCGCTCAAGAAGCCATAGCTGTGAAGAAGGGTGAAACTACATTAACAACAACAGATGAAACATTTGCCTTCTTACGTCAAACAATTGTTGCTAGCTATAATGAGGAAGATGTAGATATCAACTTCTATAAAGAAGATGGTACGACTCCAGTAAAATTCGATGACGATGCAGCCAACATCCGTGACATCAAGTATGCCAAAGTTATCTATAATGCTCCAGGCAATGAAGTATTGTGGAATAAGAAAGCAACTTTAGGTGAGCATATCTTGAGAATGACTCTGAAGGACGCAAGTGGTAATGAAATCAGAAAAGCAAATATTCCTGTAAACGTTACTATTCCTTCATTCTTCGAATTGTTCACAAAATCTGGTGCTTGGACAGAAAGTACTGCACTGACAGTCGTTAATAAGAATGGAACTATTGACTTGAAACAATTGTACAACGACAAGACAAGCATTAAGAATGCATACTTTGATAAGAGTTCTACGTTCATTGCTGATAGCAAAGTAGCCGGAACAGTTCCTGGAACAGAAAATACAGTTACATTAAAAGCTGAGGCAGTGAATAATAGCCACAATTTGAAGGATGTGGCAACTGAACTGGTTTACAAGATTGTTCCTGAATGTCCTAACTTCTGGGTAACTTCTGGTAAGTTTACCATGGATTTGGTAACTAAGTTGGATGCAGCTAAGTTCATTTACTACGGTGCAGACGGTAAGGAAACAGATATTATCGTTCGTCCTGAATCTAAGAATACAATTGCAGCTTGGAAAATTAAGGATAAAGTAAACACTGGTTTATCTTTCTACAAAGCAGGTGAGAACAATGTATTCAAGAATGGTGAAGATCCTAATGGATTTACATTGGAAGGTGTTACAAGTGAAAATGCTGCCAACCTTGATATCAAATTCGATGACAAAGCTGGAGATCTTGCCGATGCTTACTTTGATGCTAATGGTAATTTGATTGTATCAGGCCTTGCTAAGGGTAACTACACTACAATATTGACAGTTACTTACAAGAAAGCTGTTGAGTTTGGCAATACTACTGTACACGAAACATTCCAGATTCCATTGAATGTTCAGGGTGTTGAATAATTAAAATTCACTCTATAATAAAAAAAGCGGCTCGTTTGAGCCGCTTTTTTATTACTACAAATCCTACATTAACTAGGAATCAGAACCCGGCAGAAGACAATCTCCCAATAGCTTCCGGCAATTCTCCTGAAAATCGGAAAAGATTTTCTATTTTTACTAAACATTGTTTGTCTGTCAATCAGAAACAAGTGATACAGAACAGACAATCTAACGATTGGAAGCAAATTTAAAGATTATAGATTCCTTCCGTATCGGTATAGCGCATAGTCGTAAACAAATGCAGCCTGACATCCACACCTTTAATGCTAGGATGGAAAGGCAGGGAACGGATAGTCTTCAAGTCATCCATCCTACAGATCTTTACCGGACCGTCATGAAGCAGGCTGTTCAGGAATTTCTTTTCGAAAGAATCCTCTTCTTCCATACATTTCATGCTGATGATATCAAGTACCCGTGCCTCCTGGTCTGTATCCTTAAAAGTCTTACAGGCCACAATCAGGTCAATGACCATGCCGTGTAAAGAATAACCCTCACACAAGGAAAAAAGAGCATGCAGTTTCAGGAACGTATGGATGTCCTGTTCGTAGGCGCCGCATATCTTCTGGATATCGAAGTTGGACTTCAAATCTACCAATACCATGTGTTTCCTGCCCTCAGCATCAACAAACAAAGAAACACCGTCACAGTCCAAGTCTTTCAGGTGTGTACTCCTGTCCTGCGTAGTATTCTTTATTCCCTTATAGAAAGCATTACCGATTTCATGAAAATCAGTACCGGCAGAACGGATTTCCAGTTTCCTGAACTGGGCACCGGCAGCTGTCTCCACCACTTCCCAACTCTGGTGGTAACAACGGAAACAGGCAGTCATCCTGTTGAATATCGTCCGGAGCGCATCAATCTCTTCCATAGTCGGATATCAGTCTATTCAGTTCGGCAAGAGATGTCAGACTCTCTCTCAAGGCTGCATGGAAGGAAGCGAAAGGAACCCCTTCCGACAGGTTCTGCCGAATGACTTTGGCATGTCCGTCTTCCCCCCGTTCGAGCAGGTAAGCAGATACAGTTGCAGTATCGATGGCCAGTTCCGGCAATACGCCTAGCTTTTCGGCAATCGCCTTGAAATCCTCCCGATTGGAAAGTCTGTTCAACAGTATCAGCTCGTTGATGCGCCGCAGGTAATAGTCACTATGGGTAGTTACCTGCATGAATGCTCCTGTATGCAGCATCCCGCTGGTAATATCGGCCATCATGCGTTGTTTGAGCGGATGCAAATGGGCTTCAGGCTCTTCTATCAATAGTGCAGTCTTGCTTAAATCCACTTTTTTAACCATCTGCTCGATGGGAGCCAGTTCACGGATAGATGCGGCTGCCGCCGAGATAGGAAGCTCAGTACCTTCTGTCTGATAAACGTAGTTTCCATCGGTGTACGAAACTGTCCCGTTCAATACCTGAGAGAACAGGGCAGCTACCGTTCTGTAGCTTTCTTCCCCTTCGCGTACGGGTCTCTTCAACTTATACAGGCAGTCCTTGAATTTGCTGTACATACCGGTAATAGGTCTGATTTCTTCCGTAAGCACAGGTCCCCGGGAAGGAGGAAAGACAAAGCTGTCCTTGAGGGAAGTATGGTCACCGAAAATACATTTAATCAGGTAAAACCTGAAAATGAACGAGAACGGAGATTCCTCATGGAAACCATTGTCCTTTACCCGAGTGGTAAGCGATGCCAAAGAAAGCCGCAGGTAAGTCTCTTCGTTGTTAACCAGTCCGGTCAATTCTTCCGCATAGCGGATGGTAATCTCATCGTCCACTGTGTCTGGAAGAGATACTTCAATCCGGGCATCCGGAAGCTCTGCATTAATCATGTATTCCAGATACTTAATGGCATCGGTAGCCAACCAGTTCTCGAAGTCCTTCTTACGGAAAGTAAAAGCTGTCCCCTCATTCTTGAATGCCGGACGCAATTCATCATATATGAACCCTTTCTCCTCGAAAAAACTGCTGATACGTGACCGGTCTAGAAGTACATCGAAAAAATAGTGGCATAACATAGCCAGGTAACTTTTGCCGAGTCCGGACTCACCGGAAAATATCATCAGCCGGTTCAGACGGATTTCATCCGTTTCCTGAATCAATCCGAGTTTATGTATTCTAAAAGAGAGCAGCTGCATAAATAAAAAAGATGTTAGTGGTATATGCGCAAAGATAATCATTTATAATCACAATGAAAGTCATTCAGAGAAAAATCCCAAGTATCTTCAGATTCCCCAGTCATAACTTCTCTCCTTAAATTTTCAATAATAGCAAATGATTGGAAAGATACTCCGAAAAGTATTCGAACGGATGGAAACCGGAAGGGAAATCCATCTTCAACGCAAGCATGTCCTCGAAAGACAGTACCGAGAAGTCGAAACCATGAAACAGATATTTGCCTCCATCTCGCGGACCGGTCAGCCCAATCATCCGCCTGTTCCAGTTGATACAATGAGACATATAGCGGGGAAATTCGAACCGGTTTCCGAAAGCAGCTTACTGAATCTTCCCTGTAATCTATCCATAACTAGAAAAATGCGTTTCTACAAAAAGATGATTCTGCTTAACCAAATTGAAAACGTTATTAACGGCGAAGCGCAGTCTGGTGATGTAGTAACAATCTCTGAAACTGGCGAAATCGTTATCAATGGCGAAGGTACAGGCTATTTTGCGACTAAAGGTGAAGCAGAAAAAGTTAATCTTCCCTACGTAAACGAAGAAGGCATTCTTGTGTTGATTGACGCTGAAGGTAAGGAAGTTGTAACTGGAATCCGTGTAGCTCCTGTAACAGCTGTTGTTAATGAAGATGGCTCTGCAGTATTAACTATCATTGCTGCTGATGGAACTAAACAGGAAGTTAATATTCCTTCTGCTAGTTCTGCCATTTCTGAAATTGAATTCTTAGATGAAAACTACCAGACAGTAAAAACTCTTTCAGAAATTAAACTATATTATTGGGATGCAGTTGCAACAACTAAGTGGAAGGGTGTAAGAGGTAATATTCCTAATAATTCTACAACTTACTCAACAAATTTTGAAGAGAGTACATTATATACTAGAATTTCTCCTGCAAGTGTAGATGCTTCAAGTATTGACTTCAAATTAGTAGATACCAAAGATAATGTAGCTTCAATAAATCTTAAAGCTACAATGTATAGTGGTACTCTTACAAGAACAGCAAACGGATTATACGAAACGAAAGTCGTTCCAGGTACTTTTGCTGATGGTGGTGATCCTTCTAAATTAGCCAATGAATTCAAAGCTACAGCGACTAATTACAAAGCTATGGCTTTAAAACCAGGCTCTGCTAATTATAAATCATTATTTAATGTTAAAGTTACTCCTATTTCCAAAACAGATATTGATTTAGGAACTATATCATTGTATAAAGGAGCTTCCAATATATTAAATAGTGTGCCTATCAATAATGGAGTAAATGATGCAACACCATCAAGTTGCAGTGTAAAAGTAGGCGAATCTGTAACAGCTTCTGTATCTAAATATTACAATCTGTACGATTTATATTTAGCAGTAAGTGAAGAAGATAAAGAATTATTTGGTATAGAATTCTCAGAAGATGGTCGTTCATTTAAAGCGACAAAGAGTCCAGATAATGTTACAGATGCTACTATTGATTTGATGGTCTATACACTGCCAAATAAAGGTAGTGATGACAATATTAAATGTGCTACTATTAGAATTGAAATTAACCGTACTTTGGGCGAGGCAACTGGTAGAACTAAGTTGTACAAAGAAGATATCTGGGCTAAGACTTATAATAATGATGTGAAGTATGATATCTTCCGTAAGTCTGCTGGTAAATGGTATCGTGATGATATTAAAGATGTAATATTCACTTCTGGTAATCCAAATGTATTTGAGGTAACCATTGGTACTCCAAAAGATCCTACTGGTTCTGTAGCAGAGGGTAACTTTGTAGATTCTTACATCGAAGTGGAAGGTGTAACTGAAAATACTGCTAAGTTGAATGTTGCTATAGAAGATATCTGGGGTTATACTTTGAAAGATCAGGTTGACATCAAAACTACCTTAAATCTAGGTGAATAATCTTATTACTCTATAAAAAAAGCGGCTCGTTTGAGCCGTTTTTTTATGCCTCTAATTTTAATTCAATAGCCAAACCCAAACATCCAGAGCGGAATCACATTCCCGTGTCCGTACTCTATCTCATCTTTTACTACATACCCTCGGCTGAGGCCTTCAATTTGCTTTTGTCCCTTTTTACGATCACCGACTTCGAACGTACAACCCTGAATCTGAAAATCGGAAACTGATGAGGTGATTACCTCCTGATTGACCCGCATCTGGTTAAAGAAAAACGTCTCACGCACATTGCCGGTATCGGCACTCTCCCGACCCAAAGCATGTATGAGGTTCGTATTATCCAGATAAATCTTGTCTACCTTTCCCAAGCCACGGATACCTCCTGTATCGTCACGCAGTTGGGCTATCAGACCCGCCTCTTCCAGATACAAACAATAGTCCGCTACACTGTTCCGGCTGACATTAAGCACGGTAGCCAGCGTGCTGATGTTCGGTTTGAAGGGGACGCTCCGGGCAATGACCGCCAGCAGGCGCTTGAGCTTACGTGCAGTGGAAATGTTCATACCCGCATACTGGGGAATGTCCGTCTCGATACTCAGGTTGACCATCTGCATGAGCCGGGTATCGAAATCATCGTGCGGGAACGGATAATATCCCTGCCGGAGATACTCCGGAAAGTATTCGAACGGATGGAAACCGGAAGGGATATCCATCTTCAGCGCAAGTATGTCCTCGAAAGACAGTACCGGGAAGTCAAAGCCATGGAACAGGTTGAGGTATTCCCGGAACGAAAGCCCCTGCATGTGGTACATCACCGCCCGACGGCTCAGGTCGGCAACTCCCTGATGGATGTCCAGCACGGACGAACCGGTGAAGACCACCTGCAGTTCGGGGTGATAGTCGTACATCAGCTTCAGTTCCTTCGACCAGTCCTTGTAGCGATGTATCTCATCAATGAACAGGTATTTGCCTCCATATCTGACAAACGCATCGGCCAGATCGAGCAACCGGTGCTCCGCAAAATAGAAATCTTCTGCCGTAACGTAGAGTGACCGTTCACGGGGAAGGTTCTCCTTCAGGTATTGAAGGATAAGCGTGGTCTTGCCTACACCGCGTGGACCGGTCAGCCCAATCATCCGGCTGTTCCAGTTGATACGATGATACATATAGCGGTGGAAATCCGAACCGGTTTCCGACAGTAGCTTGCTGAATCTTTCCTGTAGTCTATCCATAGTTAGAAGAATGCGTTTCTGCAAAGATAATGATTCTGCTCTATTAATAAGCAGGGGCATCAGCAAAATTGCTCAATCAATGAGCAGATATGTATTGAAGATTGCTTATAGGTTAAGCAATTCTTCCAATGGTTCGCCTATCAGGAGGATATGGAACGTCGGGAAAAGGTGGAACGGGAAGATTATCAGTATGAATCTCCTACACTGAAAGCTGTACGGAATGCCCTGTACAGCATGCTGAACGGACACTACAGGAATCCCGGAATCTTGCTGTCACCTATGCGGTTTGCCATGGGGAAAGAACTGTCGTACTGTACGTATCGAACAAATGAGTGACGGTTACGTATTATTGTAGCGCTGGTGGCGGATATCACTTCCAGACTGGCTGAGGCCAATCCGCAACTGGCAGACCCGCTACAGGGGAAAGGAATCGTCCTGATAGACAAAGCAGACCTACATCTGTCCTGGTAACGCCGTTCCTGAAGGTACTGTCAAATACTTTCCCGAATATCCATTTCATCACTACCATCCACAGCCCTCTGATAGCGATGGGAGCGGCTGACATCGCCTAGATTTATCAAGACTTTCACCAACCGGGAAGTCTTCTACCGTAATATAGAGTAACTGTTAGCAAAAAAGATTTCAAGATAAAACATTTCGCACAGTAAGGTCCGTCAATGACAACCCCCATCTATTACTTAATCTGTATCCTGACGAGAGAATGACGGAAGCACCTGCCATTCACCGATAGTCCCTGTCTCCGAAGAGAAGGATGCTCCTATCTTATACAGCTTTCTTGTGTCGGCTACATATTCGCGGGCATACCCTTTTTCTTCAATCTGCTGCAAGGCCTCGGCAGCCGTTCCGTCCAGCTTGAACTCGAAGATGTAGACATACTGCGGGGTCTCTATCACACAGTCTACCCGTCCCTGGCTCTGCGCCTTCTCGACATAGACCGTGTAGACACTCAGCATACGGAAAATCAGGTAAAAGGTATACTGGAAATACCGTTCACGTTCCGGTTCATCCTCCTTGCGGCGCATCGTGTAGGGAATACTTGCCAGAAACGAAGTGAACAGGGTACATAACGCATCAGGTTTGCCCGATCTGAGGACACGTACTACCTCGCGAACCCAGCCACCGGTTTCGGTAGAAGGACGCAGGTACGATGCGGCCAGAGCCGTCAGGAAACCGCTCTTCACTTCATTGTTCGGATAGTCCAGCAGGAAGATATCGAACTCACTGTCGTAATCCTTGATGGTGAGGTAACCGCTCTGGTAGATCATCGGAAGCGGCTGCTCCACATCCGCCTTATAGTCGATGAACTCCTCCGGTCGGTAGTATTTTCCCGTCAGCTCGTTCATGTTCTCCTTGAAATGTGCCAGCAGGCGAATCAGATACGTAGGAGTCCCTGAACTGAACCAGTAGTTACGGAGCTGTTTCTTTCCGAAGGCATTGAGCAGGCTGAAAGGATTGTACACATCTGTCATTTTCTCACAGAAGTGATAACCGTCATACTGGAGTTTCAGACGTCGGTACATCTCTTCCAATGTAACTCCGTATTGACGGGCCATATCGGCTATCGGTCCGGCGAAATAATGCTCCAGTTCCGCCTGGGTGATACCGCACAACGTCTCATAACGGGCATCCATGCTGATGTCGTCCGGCTGGTTGAAACCGCTGAACACGCTTACCTGGGAGAATTTGGTCACTCCCGTCAGCAGCACGAACTGCAGGTGGCTGTCGGCAACCTTGAACACCGAATAGAACCCCTTCAGTACGTCCCGGTGACGGTCTTCCAGATCGCTATTTGTATCCAGTACATCCAGAATCGGCTTGTCGTACTCATCAATGAGCACTACCGCCCGACGGCCTGTCTGCTCGTGGGCGGCACGGAGTACATCACGGAAGCGTAGTCCCACCTCAAGTTCCGGATTATGCAGGCCATACAATCTTTCCCATTTATCCACATAATCCTTCAGCATCATTTCCAGAACACCTTCCTGTGTAAAGTTGGCCCCGTTGAAATCTACATGAAATACCGGGTGTACATTCCATTCCGTTTCCAGCTTCTCCATGGCCAGTCCCTTGAACAGCTCCCTGCGCCCCAGGTAATAGTTTTCCAGTGTAGAGACCAGCAGGCTCTTGCCGAACCTCCGGGGACGGCTCAGGAAATAGATGTTACTTTCGTGGGTCAGATTATAAATTATCGCGGTCTTGTCTACATAGACGAAACCGCCTTCGATGATACGTTCGAAACTCTGTATGCCGATAGGAAACTTCATGTTGCCAATGAATAATTAATAATGAACAATGAAAAAACGATGCACATGCCGTTTAGGCAAAGATAGCGAAAGGTGAGTGGAGAGGCAAACGAAAAACAAAGTTTTTCAGATTTGACTATCCCGAACCGCATCCTAGCTTATGGAAAGACAGTGAAAGACGAGCGGAGAGGCAAACGAAAAACAAAGTTTTTCAGAAAGGGACGGTATTCCGGACGCATGGGCCGTGCGTCCCTACTTGTATAATCCTAATAGTTCCTTAATCCTAGAATGGATATTCTCCTGGTTCTGTAGTCTTTTCCGTCCCTCCACCGTCCCTCAAAAGAATTCTGAACCATTTAATAACTTAATAATCAATACAATAAAGGCACGCACATTAATAGCCGCCGCGGCTACCTGAACTGCCTAAAACCGCCCTACAGGGCCTTCTGACGGGGTATTTGTTTGTTTCTTTTCCGTTTTTTGTCCCTCGTACGTCCCTTATCCGTCCCTCCGATGGCAGCTGCCTCTAGCCGTTTCTATATATGGGGAACGGGGATATGCTTAAGTTTGAACAATTTAAGTTTTTTAATTTATAAATTAAAATTTTTTATTATTATGAGAAAAAAGTATTTAAGTGCACTTCTGTTCGGAGCGCTTCTGTTCGCTTCAGCAGGAACTTTTACTTCTTGTAAAGACTATGATGATGACATCAACAACCTGCAGAGCCAGATTACTGCAAATGCTGATGCTATCAAGGCATTGCAGGATTTAGTTAATGCCGGCAAATATGTTTCTGGCGTAGCTATGGAAGGTCAGACTATCACATTCACTTTCAGCGACGGCTCTACTCAACCTATCACTATTCCGGCTGGCGAAAAAGGTCAGACTGTAGTTGTAAAGGATGGCGAACTTTATATTGATGACGAACCAACCGGTATCAAGGTAGCTGAAGAATTGGATACTGAAGCTGGTCTGGTAAAATCAGAAAACGGAACTTGGTGGGTATTGAACGAAAACGGTGAGTATACTAACACTAACATTCCTGTTTCTGGTATTACAGTATCTGGTAGCGAAAAAGACGGTTATACTTTCACTATCTATGATGAAAAGGGTGAATCTCAGACCGTGAAATTGCCTAGCGCTGTTTCTTCTATCACTGAAATGACATTAGGTGATAAAGTAACTCAAGCAGGTAGTGGATATAAACGGATAGATGGTACTAACGCTACTACTTCTGCTTTCTTGATTTCAAGCGAAGAATTTACATTTGATAATACATTGGTCTAAGAAATTTCTGACGCATCTAAATGGCCAGGAAATAAAAAACTACCTAATAATGGTGATCGTATCTTCTCATCTCCTACAACTGTAGATTTGCGTATCGATCCTGTCAATGTAGATGCAACAACTATTGATTTCTATTTGACAAATACAAAGAATGCTGATTTGTCGCCGGTTGTCTTGAATGCATCAGCTTCTCAGGATAGTAATGATGGTCCGATGGACGCTGGACAGGCTAATGGCCGTGCTGCTGTAACAGGTAATGGCCTGTGGACTTTGTCAATGGACAATATCACAGTAGCAAAAGATTCTTATAATGATACATGGACTGCTATAGGAAAAGCTGAAACTACTAACGGTAAGGACGGCTATGTTTATGCAGTTAATGCAAATCATGGATTCCGTAGTAAATATGAATTGAAAGTACAACGTGTTGAAGCTGAAGATTTAAGTTCTTTGTATATTACAGGTGTTGATATAAATAATGGCAATAAGAACTTTACATTTGGTTTAAATGAATCAAAAGGAACATCAGTATCAGAAGATGATGGTGTAACATTTAAAACAGGTAAAGCTTATAAAGTGAATGCTGTTGAATCTTCTGCTTTATATGATATGTACTTAACAGCAGATGATACTGATAAAGACGTATATGGATTGACATTTGATCAAGACAATCATACATTCACTATTGGAAAAAATCCAGATGTATCTTCTATCCCTGCAGAATTTGAACTTATTGTATATACGGTAGCTAACGATGGTACAGTAAATAAATCTACTGTAACAATTTCTATCAATACAGAAATTAATAACGCTGCTGAATATGGCTTGCATGAACATGATGTCAATAAGGACAATAATAAGAACTACTTCAGTATTGATTTGTCTACAATGAAGACTGCTTTGGGTGACAACCTAAATCAGTGGTTACAGAATGTTAATTTGACATTGACAGATATTCAATGGTCAGACAAAGAAAATGGAACTTATGGTAACTTGCCTGACGGTATTACAGCAGAAGTCGTTTCTACAGTTCTTGATAAAAACAATCCTAACCATTTTGTACAAGCTGATAGAAATACTGCAAACTTTATTCAAATAGATGTTGAAAATAGCAAAGTTAATGGATTGGATCTTGATAAGACTTATTACATTAAGGCTACATTCAAACGTTCAGCAAATGAGATTTTGAATACTATTGTAGTTCCTGTTGAATTCCATGCACCTGCATTGGCTGACTTGTTCACAATGAAAGAAGCTTATGTAGATAAGACAAACAATGTTATCAATGCATACTTCTACAACACCAATATACCTACTTCAGGCAAGAAAACAGCTTCTACTGCAGTCACTTTAGCTAGATACTTCAGCAATTCTGTAGCTGATGCTAAGGTTTCATTCACTAATGACAAAGTTGGCGAAACTAATATGACAGGAGAACAGCTGTTCGAAATGAAATGGACTGATGGTACAAACACTGTAGCAAGTAGTACTACTAATTCAACAGTTTATTTTGGTAAAGATAATTCAGCTGAAGGCTCAACTGAAAAGAACTATACAACTATTAACTTTGATGCTAGTGCTGAAGGTATCGATGATAAAGGTCAATCAAAGAATGGTTATGGTGAAACTGTAACTGTGAAAGTAAATAAGGCATATTACAATAATGCCGAAAATACAAAAGTAGGTTGGAATTATACTCAAACTGGTGATGATGAATATTCATTCAAGATTCGCTTAATGAGCCCAATTTATGAAGGTTCAGTAAATCCGGTATCAGGCAACACCATCAACATCAGCGCTAACGATTGGGTTAACGGTGCACGTATCACTGATGCAATGATTAAGGGTGCAGACTATAATAAGAATACTTATAATGTAGTACCTGATAAGTATGATAACGGAAAGATTGCTTGGGCTAACCCACAGATTAGTGAAGTAACTCCATTGCCGGACGAACAGCACTTGATTAAAGAAGTTAAGAATAGTCCTGCAACATACAATGACAAAACTAAAGTGAAGACCAATGGTGCATTTGTTGTGAAGGGTGAAAACATCACTAATACAACAGAAGTTAAGATGCCTGTTCAGGTTAAGGACGTTTGGGGATATATACTGGAAGAAAAAGTTTCAGTTACAATTCAAATGAATAACTAATATCTTAACTTTTCTCAATAAAAAAGCGACTCATACGAGTCGCTTTTTTTATTACCCACTCCCTTTGAACTGTGTGAAAAGGTTGATAAACTTATAATCGTATACAAGAAAACATACTGCCATCCCCCGACAAACACTCCACCTCGAAAACCCAGTCATCTTATTTCGCCCATTTAATCCCCATTTACTACCGGATAACCCAACAAAGCTACCGAATAATCCCTAAACGCAAAAACCTCATTTTTACAATCCGACAAAGCTTTGTACCTTGCTTCAAGAAACCGAAAGACAAATCAACTATGGAACGAAGGAGCAAAGCTACATTAGAAATGATTTCCCAGAAACTGAATGCGTGGGAATTACGGAAAGAATACTTGCAAACAGGCATCACCATCATCAAAATGGCTAAGGCATTGGGCATCAACCGTACGTACCTGTCGAATTTCATCAACGATACGTACGCCATGAACTTCAACAACTGGCTGAACGGACTCCGCATCGAAGAAGCCAAGAAACGGATGCTGACCGACCGGCGGTTGCCGATGAGTACACTTGCCGCCATGGTAGGATTCACTGACCTGGCACACTTCAGCAAACAATTCAAACTGAAAGAAGGCATAGCTCCCACCTACTGGCTGCAGAAACAACCGAAACTGAAACCTGTCAGCGGAAATTGACAGGGAAACACCGGAATACCACCAAAAATCACTACCTTTGCGGACGGAGAAACGAAAAATCAATAAAAACAAGATACACATGAATATAGTAGACAAACTGACCGAATCCGTCCAAAAGGGCGTCAAAGAGCTGTATGGCCAGGAAGTTCCGACCCAGATGATACAGCTGCAGAAGACCAAGAAAGAATTCGAAGGTCACCTGACACTGGTGGTATTCCCGTTTCTGAAACTCTCAAAGAAGGGCCCTGAACAAACGGCCCAGGAAATCGGCGAGTACCTGAAACAGCACGAAACGGCTATCGCCAGCTACAACGTCATCAAAGGTTTCCTGAACCTGACCATCGCTTCGGACGTATGGATTGAACTGCTGAACCGTATCCATGCAGACGCACAATGGGGTATCCGCAAGGCTGCCGACGACGCTCCGCTAGTAATGATTGAATACTCTTCGCCGAACACCAACAAGCCGCTGCACCTGGGACACGTGCGCAACAACCTGCTGGGTAACGCGCTGGCCAACATCATGGCTGCCAACGGAAACAAGGTGGTGAAGACAAACATCGTGAACGACCGCGGTATCCACATCTGCAAGTCCATGCTGGCATGGCTGAAATACGGCAACGGTGAAACTCCGGAATCATCAGGCAAGAAGGGTGACCACCTGATAGGCGACTATTACGTGGCGTTCGACAAGCACTACAAGGCTGAAGTGAAGGAACTGATGGCCCAATACCAGGCAGAAGGAATGAACGAAGAGGAAGCCAAGGCAAAGGCCGAAGCCAACTCGCCGCTGATGCTGGAAGCCCGCGAAATGCTCCGCAAGTGGGAAGCCAACGACCCGGAAGTACGTAGCCTGTGGAAGAAGATGAACGACTGGGTATACGCCGGTTTCGACGAGACCTACAAGATGATGGGAGTCAGCTTCGACAAAATCTACTACGAATCACAGACATATCTGGAAGGAAAAGAAAAGGTGATGGAAGGCCTTGAAAAAGGATTCTTCTACCGCAAGGAAGACGGTTCCGTATGGGCCGACCTGACTGCCGAAGGACTGGACCACAAGCTGCTGCTCCGTGCCGACGGTACTTCTGTATACATGACACAGGATATCGGTACTGCCAAACTGCGTTTCCAGGATTATCCGATCAACAAGATGATTTACGTGGTAGGTAACGAACAGAACTACCACTTCCAGGTATTGTCTATCCTGCTCGACAAACTGGGCTTCGAATGGGGAAAAGACCTGGTACACTTCTCTTACGGAATGGTGGAACTGCCGGAAGGTAAGATGAAGAGCCGTGAAGGTACGGTAGTAGATGCCGACGACCTGATGGAAGCCATGATTGAAACTGCCAAGGAAACCAGCAACGAACTGGGCAAGCTGGACGGCTTGACGAAGGAAGAGGCTGATGACATCGCCCGCATCGTGGGTCTGGGTGCCTTGAAATACTTCATCCTGAAAGTGGATGCCCGCAAGAACATGACCTTCAATCCGAAGGAATCCATCGACTTCAACGGAAATACCGGTCCGTTCATCCAGTATACCTACGCACGTATCCAGTCTATCCTGCGGAAGGCCGCCGAAGCCGGTATCAGCATCCCGGCAGTGATTCCGACTGGCATCGAACTGAGCACCAAGGAAGAGGGCCTCATCCAGATGCTGGCCGACTTTACCAACGTAGTGGCACAGGCCGGAACAGACTACAACCCGTCTATCCTGGCAAACTATGCGTACGACCTGGTGAAGGAATACAACCAGTTCTACCACGACTTCAGCATCCTGCGTGAAGAAAACGAAGCCGTGAAGATATTCCGTCTGGCACTGAGCCAGAACGTAGGCAAGGTAGTGAAACTGGCGATGGGTCTGCTGGGAATCGAAGTTCCGGAACGCATGTAATTTCAGACATCTCTTTTTTATACAAAAGCCCGGCCACAACCGGGCTTTTGGCGTTTCCGGACTGACCGACTCTGCCCCTACAGCGTACATCAACGAACTAAAAAACGTAAAATTAAAAGAACCCAACAACTAAATTTCGTACTTTTGTCCATCAAAATACCACACATGGCCAAACAGAAATATTACGTTGTATGGAAAGGCGTCACCCCCGGAGTATACACTTCCTGGACCGACTGCCAGCTGCAAATCAAGAACTACAAGGGAGCCCTCTACAAATCGTTCGAGACCCGTGAAGAAGCGGAAGCCGCACTGGCTTCTCCCGCTCATCATTACCTACATCCGTCGAAGGAGAAGGCTCAGAAACCCGTAGGAGAGCCTCAACTGCCCGAAGGATTCGATCTGAACTGTCTGGCCGTAGATGCTGCTTGCAGCGGGAATCCCGGTCCCATGGAATACCGGGGAGTCTATCTGCAGACCGGACAGGAGGTCTTCCATTTCGGACCGGTACACGGGACGAACAACATCGGAGAGTTCCTCGCCATCGTACACGGACTGGCCCTGCTGCAGCAAAAGAACCTGCAGATGCCCATCTATTCCGACAGCCGGAATGCCTTGAGCTGGGTCCGCCAGAAAAAATGCAAGACCAAACTGGAGCGTACCCCAAAGACCGAGCAGCTTTTCCAACTCATCGAACGGGCCGAGAACTGGCTCCGGACACATACCTATACCACTCCCCTGCTGAAATGGGAAACCGAACGCTGGGGAGAAGTTCCCGCCGACTTCGGCCGTAAATAAATCACTGTCATGAAAAAAAGAATCGTATTTCTACTGCTGATATTTCTGAGTTTCTGGGGAGGCTTCCTCCTGCAGAAACCGCTATTCATGCTCTACAACGGAGCCATCGGAAAAGGCACGGCACTGGCTGACTATTTCCGGGTACTGTATCACGGTGCCAGCCTGGACGCCGCTACTGCCGGTTACCTGACTGCCATCCCGTGGCTGGTTATCCTCATCAGCTTCTGGCTGAAGCGCGTACCGCTCCGGAAGATACTGGGCGGCTACTACCTGCTCATCGCTTTGATAGTAAGCTGTATCGGCATTGCCGACATGAGCCTGTACCCTTTCTGGGGGTTCAAGCTGGACGCTTCCATCTTCCAGTACCTGGACTCGCCCAAGAATGCCATGGCCAGCGTATCGGCCGGATTCATCGCCCTACGCATTGTATTCATCCTGATACTGGCAGCTCTGCTGAGCCTGTGGTGGTTCGCTGTTACCCCCCAAAAACTGGAAGCGGCACGTCAGCGTCTGGCTGGGACCGGCCTTACCCTGCTGCTGGGAGGTGTACTGTTCATCATCATCCGGGGCGGCGTCACCGAATCGACTTCCAACATCGGACAGGCTTACTTCTGCAACGATGAATTCCTGAACCATTCGGCTGTAAATCCGGCCTTCAGCCTGTTGGCCTCAGCCGGGAAAACCCAGAAATACGAGGAGATGTTCGATTTCTTCCCGGAGGAAGAACGGAAATCACTGTTTGAAGGGCTTTATCCTACCCAAGGAGAAAACACCGTAGAACTGCTGAATACCCGCCGTCCGAATATCCTGATCATCCTGATGGAAGGCTTCGGAGGGGTATTTGTAGAGCCGCTGGGGGGAGTGCCGGATGTCAGTCCGAACCTGAACCGTCTGGCGAAAGAAGGTATCTTCTTTACGAACTGCTATGCCAACAGTTTCCGTACCGACCGCGGTACCCTTTGTACATTCAGCGGTTACCAGAGCTTCCCCACCCTCTCTGTCATGAAGATTCCAGCCAAGAGCCGTACGCTACCTGCCTTAGCTGAAAAGCTGGTGAAAGAGGGTTATCAGACCGATTTCCTGTACGGAGGAGATATCAACTTCACCAACATGAAGAGTTACCTGTTGGGTAGCGGTTACCAGAAACTGACCGCTGATGTAGATTTCCCGCTGTCGCAACAACAGAATGCCTGGGGAGTAAACGATGATGTGACCTTCAATTACCTGTATAATGTCCTGAAAGAACGGAAAACCGGTCCTTGGCACACGGCTTTCCTGACCCTGAGCAGTCACGAACCGTTCGAAGTACCTTACCACCGCCTAAACGAGAATATACCGAACGCTTTCGCCTTTACAGACGACTGCCTGGGTAAGTTCATCGACCGGATGAAACAGCTTCCCCAGTGGAAGGACTTGCTGATTATCTGTTTGCCGGACCACGGCTTTTACTACCCGAGAGAAGGATTCGCCCAATCTCCACGCATTCATCATATCCCGATGCTTTGGCTGGGTGGAGCCGTCAAACAACCGATGGTGATAGACAAGCTGATGAACCAGACGGATCTGGTGGCTACGCTGCTGGGACAATTAGGCATGGAGCACCAGGAATTCAATTTCAGCCGGAATGTTTTGGGCAAGGAATATACCTATCCTTTTGCTTATTATACGTATAACAATGGGGTAGCTTTCATCGACAGTACCGGGGTAACTGTACTGGACAATAACTCCGGACAAACGGTTATGGATGAACCTGTGCCCAGTGAACGCCGTCTGAAGCTGGGGAAGGCTATCCTGCAAAGTTCGTATGATGATTTGGGGAGAAGGTAATCTCTCTCTCTTTACTTTTTCTTTTTGACGACAAAAAGAAAAAGGTAACAAAAAGAAAAACCGCCGGCTTCCGTTTTGAGGCGGCTGCGAAGCGTTTCCCGTCGGAAGCGCAGGAACTCGCTTCGCTCAAACAGCCTGCGCTTCTTTTCGCCGGGACCCACTTCTCCGCTTCTTCGCCTCAAAACTAAGGCCGGGACCAATTAGTATTCCAGTCAATCAACCTGATAACTAGTCCCTGCCCAATCTGGTGTAGACTAACTTTTGGCTTATAAACTCTAACTGTTTATTATACTTCCCCTTTTTATTCCACGAATTTGATTTTCGTCAGGTCACGGGGCTTAGCTGCGGGGGCTTCATCGGGATAACCGAAGGCTATACAGTACAAGAGTTCGTAACCTTCGCTGAAACCAAGTTTCTTCAGGTATTCGGCGGCTGCCGGACTCCGCATAAAGGCTGCCGGACTTCCCAAACAACAACTGCCAATCCCCATGGACTGGGCAGCCAGCATCATGTTCTCGCTAAGCAGTCCACAGTCAAATTCTGCCGAACCTGACTGTACATCCCGGCCTATAAAAACTACAGTAGGCGCATTACGGAACATATTCTTGAAATTCGGATCCTCGGCTACCTTCGGTTGCTCTTTCTTATACAGTTCCGTTACCCCATTAATGAAATCCGGATTATCCACTACACGAACTTCCCACGGCTGACGGTTCATAGCATTCGGTGCATTGACACCACATTCCACAATCGTCTGCATCTTCTCCCGTTCTACCGGCTGCGGTTTGTACTTCCGTATGCTTCGACGTTCCATGATAGTTTTAACAACAGCTTCCGACTGGCTCATACCTTCAACACCCTTTACAGTTTCCTGTTGTGAAACAGAAGAAGTACACCCTGCTACTGTACACAAGCATAAAAAGCCTGCAATAGCTCTCAAATAGTTCATAATCAATGATAGTTATGTTATAAATATTATTCGTATTCCTGACTCTCAACCAAACCTTTCTCAACTCCTACCTCCAGGCTGTCTAAAGCAACTCCGGTTTCTTCCAACTGCTCAAAAAGAACCTCACCACAATTCTGAAGAACGGTAGCAGCATATTGCCCTTGCACCTTACCCAGTTCTTCCAACTCTTCTTTTGTCAAATCATCATATGACTTAATTTCATCCAATAACCGGTTAAAACGCTCATTCGCTTTTTTCCACTGCTCTGAGGTATATCCCTGACTTTCCTTCCTAATTTCTTCCACAAAATTCTTTAAACCATCAACACGACTGTCAGCTGAATGACACGCAGAAAAGCACAAGAGCACTACAACAGATAAGGAAATAATAAGATATCTTTTCATAGTTATCGATTATATAATAAAGCACTTTCTGCAAATATAACGGGATTAAAAGAAGAAACAAAAAAAGGAGTCCCGAAAATCGGAACTCCTTTTTCATTATTTAGCGTTAATTCTTGCAAATTACAACTTCGGACCAGCAGCAACCAAAGCCTTACCAGCTTCGTTTCCAGTAAACTTAGCGAAGTTCTTGATGAAACGGCCAGCCAAGTCTTTAGCTTTTTCGTCCCACTGAGCAGCGTCAGCGTAAGTATCACGAGGATCAAGGATCTTCGGATCAACACCCGGCAATTCAGTCGGAACAACGAAGTCGAAGTACGGGATAGTCTTAGTCGGAGCCTTGTCGATAGAACCGTCCAAGATAGCGTCGATAATACCACGAGTATCGCGGATAGAGATACGCTTGCCAGTTCCGTTCCAACCAGTGTTAACCAAGTATGCTTTAGCGCCTACTTTGTTCATCTTCTTAACCAGTTCTTCTGCATATTTAGTCGGGTGCAAAGTCAAGAAAGCAGCACCGAAGCAAGCAGAGAATGTCGGAGTCGGTTCAGTGATACCACGTTCTGTACCTGCCAATTTTGCAGTAAATCCAGACAAGAAGTAATACTGAGCTTGTTCCGGGTTCAAGATAGATACCGGAGGCAATACACCGAAGGCATCAGCTGACAAGAAGATTACTTGGTGAGCGTGAGGACCTTTAGATACCGGCTTAACGATGTTGTTGATGTGGTAAATCGGGTAAGAAACACGAGTGTTTTCTGTTACGCTCTTATCTGCGAAGTCGATCTTACCGTCAGCAGCAACTGTAACGTTTTCCAACAGAGCGTCGCGTTTGATAGCGTTGTAGATATCCGGTTCTGATTCTTTATCCAAGTTGATAACTTTTGCGTAGCAACCACCTTCGTAGTTGAATACACCTTCGTCATCCCATCCGTGTTCGTCGTCACCGATCAATTTACGTTTCGGGTCGGTAGACAAAGTAGTCTTACCTGTTCCAGACAAACCGAAGAAGATAGCTGAGTCAGTTTCTTCCATGTTGGTGTTAGCTGAACAGTGCATAGAAGCGATACCACGCAGCGGGTTGAAGTAGTTCATCATTGAGAACATACCTTTCTTCATTTCACCGCCGTACCAAGTATTCAGGATAACTTGTTCTTTAGTAGTCAGGTTGAATACAACAGCAGTTTCTGAGTTCAAGCCCAGTTCCTTGTAGTTTTCAACTTTAGCCTTAGAAGCATTGTAAACCACGAAGTCAGGTTCGAATGATTCCAGTTCTTCAGCTGTCGGGCGGATGAACATGTTAGTTACGAAGTGAGCCTGCCAAGCAACTTCCATGATGAAACGTACGCAAAGGCGAGTTGCAGGGTTGGCACCGCAGTAACCGTCAACTACATACAACTTCTTGTTTGAAAGTTCTTTAGCTGCCAAGTCTTTCAATACGTTCCAAGTTTCAGTAGTAACAGGTTTGTTGTCGTTTTTATATTCTTCAGAAGTCCACCATACAGTGTTTTCACTTGTAGCGTCTTTTACCAAGAATTTATCTTTAGGAGAACGACCCGTGTAGATACCAGTCATTACGTTTACTGCACCCAGTTCAGTTACCTGACCTTTTTCGAAGCCTTCCAAACCAGCTTTTGTTTCTTCTGCGAACAATACATCGTAAGAAGGATTGTGTACAATCTCAGTGGTACCAGTGATACCGTACTTAGTAAGATCTAAATTTGCCATTGTTCAAATGATTAATTTGTTATTATATCAAATGTCTATTTTTCTCAGAATATCAAGGCCTAACTCGCTTTCAAGGTGATTTTCAACATCTCCCTTGTCTTAGGCGCTACAAAATTAACGGATTTATTTGAAACGGAAAACAGAATAGAGAAAAAAATCCGTAATCGTAAAAGATTTATACTTGTGTAACATATTTGCCAATTGCAGATTGCAAATCTTAAAAAACAGCACTGGATTTAACAGAAAACATCCTCATGTCATAAAGAAAACGAACAAACGTTTTACCCAAGACATGAGGACGTTTTGTATCAAACGAACGGACGTTTGTTTTCATACGAACGTTCGTTTTTTATACAATAGAAACTGACTTAATAGCCCAGCTCGTAAGGTTGCTTCACTGCCGGAATTCCGTCTTTCATCCAGGCCGGCATGGGTTCTCCCTTCAGGTAGTGATTGAAGAACTGGAACATGCGTTTCTGGAAATCGAGCTTGTTGGCCAGACGCAACGGCCAGTGGGGCTCGCCCGGATAGTTCAGCATCCAAGCCGGCTTCTGCAGACGCTTCAGCGCCACGAAATATTCGATTCCCTGATACCAGGGCACATGTCCGTCGCTATCGTTGTGCATGATGAGAATCGGTGTCGTCACCTTATCCATCAGGAACAGCGGTGAGTTCTCGAAATAACGGACAGGACCGCTCCACGGGGTGGCTCCCAGACGGCTCTGCGTATGTTCATACTGGAAGGAACGGTTCAGTCCCGAGCCCCAGCGGATGCCCCCGTAGGCACTGAACATGTTCACTACCGGCGCTCCTGATTCGATGGCCGCAAACTTACCGGTACGGGTAGCCAGGTAAGCCACCTGATAACCGCCCCAACTGTGTCCTTGTGCCCCGATATGGCTGCTATCGACGAAGCCCTTGGACTCTACCATCGCGATTCCCGGCATCAGGCAGTTATAACAACTCTCGCCCGGATAACCGTCGCGGTAACGGATATCGGGATTAAACACCAGGTAACCGTTGCTTAAATACAGGTGATAATCAATGGTAGAACGATGGGCTTCCGGTGTACGGTACTGATACAGCGTTTCTGAGTTCCGTTCATAGAAATTAACCACCATCGGATATTTCCTTGAAGGGTCAAAGTTGGCCGGCTTGTAGAGGATACCTTCCAGCGGGGTTCCATCGAAGGAAGTCCACGATACCAGTTCGGCACTCCCCCACAGGTACTCATCCTGCTGACGGATGCCGTGAGTCAACTGTACCGGTTTCTTACAGGTCAGGTCTGCGCTCCAGACATCCGGATAAACGTCGAAACGTTCACGGGTATAGAGCAGTCTGTCAGCCTCAGCCGCTTTCTGTACCTTGCCGAAACGGTAATCACCGCCCAATACCTGTTGGGGAGCCTTGGAACCACCCAACACCGTGCGATAGACTGCCGTCGTCTTCCGGGCTTCGTGGAAACCGGTAAGTACCTGCGCACCGGTCAAGGACACAGCCTCAGTTTCCGGATCAAGGTCAACCCAAGTATAGCGGATACCTTCCGCACGGCCGTTGCGGGTCAGACAGACAGGGGCATCGTTTCCCTGCGGGTCGAGCGACCAGATATCGTAGCGGTCGTTCACCAGCAGACGTTCATCTCCTTCGGTCCAGCCGGTTACTCCGTACGGAGCCGGATAATCGGGGACATCGTTCTCCTCGTCCCATACCGGATACTTCAAAGCAACTGTTACCGGGACCTTCTTTCCCGTCGCCAGTTCGATAGTATACCAGCAACTGTCCGGCGCACAATAGCCGTACGCATAACGGCCGGCAGGTGACAGACGGTAAGAAGTATAATCGGCAGTACTTACGGGTTGGCGTGTCCCGTCGGCCAAAGACACCCGGTAATAATCGGAACGGGTACGACCTTCCCACATGGAAGCCAACGAATACGGACGGGAAGTGGAAACCAAAGCCCACTCTCCGGCTCCTTTCGGAGCCAGCTGGATATTCGGCAACAAGCTATCGGCCAACTGAATCAGTTTTCCCGTAGCAACTTGATACAAAGCCCGATATGTCCGTTTTCGCTCGTTTTTCAGATTATATTGCTGAACGGTATACTGCACCGGTTCATCCCAACTCCATACTTGTACGTTCGGACGATATTCATCCAACACAGTGGTATCTTTCTTTAAAGGCTTTGGAGCTGTTCCCAGGAAGAGGCGACTACCGTCTTCCGAAAAGCTCAGCGCTCCATTCGGACTGATGACCCAACCGGCCGGTACACCGGGAGTAGCGGTAGTGACAGCCTCACGAGCCTCCCCCATCCCCGTAGAGAGCCACAGGCTGGATGCAGCAGAAGCCTCTTTCTTCGAATCGGCATACAGGAAAGCCAACTGACGTCCTTCCTTATCGAAGGTGCAGCCGCTGAATACCCCTTTGCCAGCCTTCAACAGCTTAGGCTGAGTCAGTCCGGCTGTCCACCCATACAGCCCCGGACGAATACCGTCCAAGGAATCGGCCGTAATGAAATAGAGGGAAGCCCCCTCTGCGGAGAATCCGTAAGCCGAGACGTTCGGAAGCGTCAGACGTTGGGTACCGTCCAACGAGGCGACATAAAGCACCGAATCCTTCCGCCCCTGCTGATAGGCTATCCAATCGGCCTTTCTGGCCAAGCGGTAGGATTTCAGGGAATCCACCTTCCAGGAAGTCTTTCCCTGCAGGTCGTGTATCGTCAGGACATTCATCGGCATCTGTTCCTTCTTCACTTTCTTCAGTTTCAAGGAATCGGTCAGCGAAACCGGCGGAACTTCTTCCTGTACCAGATAACGGGAAGAGGCAGTAAACTCGAACTTACCCGCCGGCATGGTAGCAAACACCTGCTTACCGTCGGCTGCGGTGTAGACTTCCACCCGGGAATCTCCCTGCCAGGGAGTAAACTGCACAGCCACCCATTTACCGTCGTCGGAAATAGACTGTCGCGTTATCCGCTCCCATGTCACCAAGTCATCAGGGGTAAATGCCCGCTGTGCCCACAATGAAAACGCAGGGAATACCATCAAAAGCCCTGCCACTAACATGCGATATTTCATAAACTTGCTCTGATTAATGATTTCATTTGCAGACAAAAATACGAAGAATTTGCCAATTTTGCTGACAAAGGAACAGAAGTTCCCCCCAACTACGATTAAAAAACGACATGCAACCGCCTTGTCTGTTCGGATACCTCTCTATCAAGTATAAAAAATCCTCCTGCCAGCCTTCCTTGGTAGAAAGCGGACAGGAGGATAACTATTCGTATCCGGATAACCGGTTTATTTCACTGACGGTAACAGGGACTATTTGATTTCCCAAGTATCATTTGTATCGAGCAGTTCTGCAAAACTGTGATATTTCTTCTTGGCAGAAACTTCTTCTATCTGGGCGGCTACGGCCTGGTCGTAGGTAGGTGCTTCCACGTCGCGGATGACTCCAAGGGCAATCGGGAAATCAGGACCTTCCATCAAGGCCAGTTTCAGTTGCAAGGTATTGTCCATGCAGTGAGCGTCGTGAACCAGAATGTCTTTTTCGGTGATTCCGTTCTCTCCAAGCTTCACCACCTTCAGTCCGAAACCTTCCTGCATCAGACCGAATTCCTTGTTCGGACCAAAAAGCATTGGTTTGCCGTGTTCCAGATAAATGGCATTCTTTTCACGGTCCTCTTTCTTAGCGATGGCATTATGGGTTCCGTCGTTGAAAATGACACAATTCTGAAGGACCTCTACAACCGATGTCCCTTTATGCTTCTCGGCTGCCTTAAGAACTTCTATAGAAGGATTACCGTCGACAGCAGCACAGCGGGCAAAAAAGCGGCCACGCGCGCCGAAACAGAGTTCTGCCGGATGGAACGGATCTTCTACGGTTCCATAAGGAGAAGATTTACTGACAAATCCTCTTTCCGAAGTAGGCGAATACTGTCCCTTGGTCAATCCATAGATGCGGTTATTCAACAGGATGATGTTGATATCCACATTTCTACGGATGGCATGAATAAAGTGGTTACCGCCGATGGCAAGTCCGTCACCATCGCCTGATATCTGCCAGACGGTCAAGTTAGGATTGGCCACCTTCACTCCGGTAGCGATGGCTGCCGCACGTCCGTGGATGGTGTGCATGCCGTATGTATTCATATAATATGGCAGACGCGAAGAGCATCCGATACCTGAAATTACTGCTATATCCTTAGGAGCTGTACCAATTTCGGCCAGAGCCTTGTGGAATGAGTTCAAGAAAGCATGATCGCCACATCCCGGACACCAGCGTGGCTGTCCAGCCTTATAGTCGGCTGCTGTATATTTTGTTTCGCTCATAATTATTCCTCCGTGTTTCTTTATTTTTCGTCCATGATTTTAGTGAAAGCGTCAACCAGTTCCTGTACAACGAACGGTTGTCCCTTTACCTGATTGAACTGATGCAGGTGAAGGCCTTCTATCTTCATGCGGAGATAACCTGCCAACTGGCCCATGTTCTGTTCAGCCACTACAATCTTCTTGTATTTACGAAGCACTTCGACTGTATTCTTCGGAAGCGGATTGATGTAGCGGAAGTGTGCAAGAGCGGTCTTCCGTCCCTGCTTGTTCAGTGTATCCATGGCCGAATGGAGATGTCCGTAGGTTCCTCCGAAACCGACAATCAGCAGGTCGGCATCTTTGTCGCCCTCTACTTCCAGCAGCGGAAGGGTATCAGCTATCTTCTGAACTTTCTCGGCACGGAGCTGTGTCATAAGATGATGGTTCTCAGGTTCAGTAGAAATAGCTCCGGTTTCACTGCTCTTTTCAAGACCACCAATACGATGCATAAACGATTCTGTTCCCGGTACGGCCCAATAGCGGACGCCCGTTTCGTGATTACGCAGGAAAGGTGTCCAGTAGGATGCCATATCCGGAGTTACGTATGGAGGACAGATATCCGGATATTCTGCAAGGTCGGGCAAGCGCCATGCTGCCGAACCGTTGGCAATATAAGCATCTGTCAGCAGTACCACAGGAGTCATGTGTTCGAGCGCAATCTTACAGGCTGTATAGGCCGCATCGAAACAGTCGGTAGGCGAGGTAGCAGCAATCACAGGCATCGGACTTTCACCGTTACGGCCATACAATGCCTGAAGTAAATCAGTTTGTTCAGACTTGGTCGGTAAACCGGTTGAAGGTCCTCCACGCTGTACGTTGATGATTACCAGCGGAAGTTCCGTTATTACAGCCAGGTTCATGGCTTCGCTCTTCAGACATACGCCCGGACCTGAGGTAGTAGTGACGGCCAATGCGCCGGCAAATGAAGCCCCGACAGCCGAAGCACATCCGGCAATTTCATCCTCACATTGCACCGTCTTTACACCGAGCGATTTATGTTTTGCCAACTCATGAAGTATATCTGTAGCCGGAGTAATAGGATAGGATCCCAAATATAACTGTAATCCTGCTTTTTCAGCAGCAGCCATCAGCCCGTAGGCTGTAGCCTTGTTACCATTGATATCCATATATCTTCCTGGCCTTTTCTGGTCCTTGCACGGTACACGATAACTCATCGACACAGAAGCATGGGTATTCGCACCAAACTGGTAGCCTGCATAAAGTACCTGCACATTAGCCTCAGCTATCTCAGGTTTCTTGGCAAACTTGTCACGCAACAATTTCTCGCCGACCTTGATATCGCGCTGGAACAACCAGCACACAAGTCCCAAGGCAAACATATTCTTGGTACGCAGGATGGATTTATTATCCAATCCGCTTTCTTTCAAGCATTCCTTACACATTGTTGTGATAGCTGCCTCTACCACTTCGTTCTTGATACCTAATTCCGAGAACGGATTATCTAACTGGAATTTTGCTTTCTCCAGATCACGTTTTGTAAAAGAATCTGTATCAATGATAATAACAGCCTGCGGCTTACAGAACTTATACTGTGTCTTCAAGGCGGCAGGATTCATCGCAACCAGTACATCACATTTATCGCCCGGAGTATAGACTTTACCTGAACCGATATGTACCTGAAAACCGGATACTCCCGTCAACGAACCTTGCGGGGCACGGATATCTGCCGGATAATCCGGGAACGTACTGATATCATTTCCCTCGGTAGCCGAAATATTAGAAAACATATTGCCGGCCAACTGCATGCCATCGCCGGAGTCGCCCGAAAAACGGACTACTACATTATCCAGCTCTTTGACAATCATTTCTTCTGCCATAATATATCATTTAAAGTTCACAAAATCAATGGCTACAAAAGTCGTGAAGTTCTGTCAAAAATCAAAATAAAAACGAAAAATTTTATCGTATAAAAACAATCTGTTGAAAATTCTGATACAAAAATATTGTTTATCCCTAAAAAAGGCGTACATTTGCAATCGCTGCCCTTGTAGTTCAACGGATAGAATAGAAGTTTCCTAAACTTTTGATAGGGGTTCGATTCCCCTCGGGGGTACTTTCTCGGGTAACGAGAAAAAACACTCTTCCTGTCGCTATCGACAAACATCTCCCACACCTTTTTTATTGACCTATTTCCCGATTCTGAATCATCAAGAACGGACATAGCTGCCTATTCCGGCCATTATTGTCTACCAATGTGCCCACAATCCTTGCCTGATTCAGCAACCCTATAAATCAAAAATGGCTGCCCCAAACGAGACAGCCATTTTCAATTATAATCGTCTTATAGCTTCCATCAAGCCTTTGCATCTTCAGCAGGTTCTACTTCACCTTCGGGCAATTTATGTCCCATAGTCAGGTAAGCGACCGAAGCTGCAACGAACAATGAAGACAATGTACCGATAACCACACCCAGAATCATGGCGAAAGCAAAACTACGGATACTGTCGCCACCCAGGATAAAGATACTCAACAATACAATCAATGTACTCAGTGAAGTATTGATGGTACGGCTCAGGGTCGTATTCAACGAATCATTGAACAGACGGGCACGGTCACGCTTCGGATACAGGTGGAAGGACTCACGTACACGGTCGAAGATAACCACCTTATCGTTGATAGAGTAACCGATAGCCGTCAGGATAGCACCGATAAACGTCTGGTCGATTTCCAGTGAGAACGGCATCCATCCGTGACACAGAGAATAAGCACCGATAATCAGGATGGTATCGACAGTCAATGCTACGGTAGCACCGATACTGAAGGCAATGTTACTGAATCGGATCAAGATATATACACCGATAACAATCAGAGCCAGTACAACTGACCAGATAGCCGATGTCTTGATATCGTCAGCAATACTTGGACCTACTTTCTGTGAACTGATGATAGAACCGCCGGCACGATTATCACGGTCAATAAAGATTTCAAGAGTAGTGCCTTCTCCCAACAAGTTACCGTCTTTCAAAGCCTGATACAGGAACTCTTCGATTTCGGCATCGATAGTCGGAGAATCTTCTTCAATACGATAGTTGGTAGTTACACGGATAGTCTTACCATCAGTACCCAAAGCAATAGCCTGGACATTGGCATCACCGACTTTTGGCTGAAGCAGAGCACGGACAGTTTCCGGCTGCACAACCTGTTCAAACTGAACTACAAAGTTACGTCCACCGGTGAAATCAATACTCTGAGCCAAACCACGTGTAAAGAATGAAATGATGCAAACCACAATAATAATGCCCCAGATAGTAAACGCACGTTTGGTTACTCCCATGAAGTTATAGTGTACATTCTGCATCAAGTTCTTCGAAATACCGGTTGTAAAGGTCAGGTTCAACCATTTTTCCTTGTTCATGTAGTGTTCGTAAACCAGACGAGTCAAGAATACGGCAGTAAAGAATGAACAGAGAATACCGATAATCAAAGTAGTAGCAAAACCACGGATAGGACCGGTACCGAAGTTGAACAGGATGATACCTGTCAGGATAGAAGTCAAGTTAGAGTCGAAGATAGCAGAGAACGCGTTGGCATAACCTTCAGACAAAGCTTGTTTGGTTCCCTTACCGGCTCTCAGCTCTTCCTTGGTACGCTCATAAATCAATACGTTCGCATCCACAGCCATACCCAATGACAGTACCATACCGGCGATACCTGACATGGTCAGCGCAGCCTGGAAAGAAGAAAGGATTCCCAATGTAAAGAAGAAGTTGAAAATCAAAGCAATGTTGGCAATCACACCCGGAATCAATCCGTACATCGCACACATATAAATCATCAGGACAATCAAAGCCACGATGAAAGAAACAATACCTTGATTGATAGATTCCTGACCCAGTGACGGACCTACGATGTCTTCCTGTACAATACGGGCTGGAGCCGGCATCTTACCGGATTTCAAGACATTAGCCAAGTCCTTGGTCAATTCCGGAGTAAAGTTACCGGTAATCTGAGAATTACCGCCAGTAATTTCACCGTTTACGCGCGGAGCACTGTATACATATCCATCCAAAACGATGGCAATTTCCCGACCGATATTCTGTTTGGTCAGCTGAGCCCAACGACGAGCACCTTCCGTATTCATTGACATGCTTACACAAGGTTTGTTGAACTGGTCGTATTCATCTCTCGCATCCGTCACGACATCACCTTCCAGCGGAGCACGTCCATTACGTTCAGTAGACTTGATGGCATACAGTTCGAACATACGTCCGCTCTTATCCATATCAGAAGCCTTCACACCCCACATCAGTTTCAGATCACGCGGCAACAGTTCCTTCACACCCGGCATAGTCAGGATGCGATTGACTGCGGCAGTATCCTGATAATCGGCAAAACCGACAATAGATCCCACTCCACTCTGATTAAGAGCCAAGTTAGCCAACAACGGATGATCCTTCTTCAACTGTTCTGCATTGGCAGACGACTGAGCAGTTTCTCCTTTCAAGGCAGCAGCCAAGCTGTCTTTGGCAGAAACAGCGGTTGTTTCCTGAGCAACAGCCGCAGAATCTACAGCTACAGAATCAGCAACTGTTCCAGACAAAATATTCTTAGCTTTGGCATCTACATTGGCCAATACCGGAATAATATCTTTCGCTTCGTAGGTTTCCCAGAATTCCAGGTTAGCAGAACCCTGTAACAGTTTTCTTACACGTTCCGGTTCCTTGATACCTGGCAGTTCGACCATGATACGCCCCATTTTACCTTCCAGGGTCTGAATATTCGGCTGAGCCACACCGAAACGGTCGATACGTGTACGCAATACATTGTAAGAGTTATCTACAGCAGCTTTTACCTCTTCACGCAATACAGCTTCTACCTGAGCGTCTGTACTACGGGTATTTACTTTATCCTTCAACTGCTGAGTAGCAAACAGTTCAGCTAACTTTCCTTCCGGAGCCTGCTTCTTGTATTCTCTTACGAACAGGGTAACGAAGTCTTCCTGACTGGTAATCTGCTGCTTGGCAGCCTCATCCACTGCTTTGTTAAACGCTTCATCTGTCTTGTGGTCTGCCAGTGATCTCACAACATCCGGAACAGAAACTTCCAGAATAACGTTCATACCACCTTTCAAATCCAGACCGAGACCGATCTCCATCTCACGACACTGTTTCAGGGTATAAACCCCCAACCAAACCTTCTGATTCTGCATGGAATCGAGGTAGTGTGCCGCTCCCTTCGGGTCTTCGGCCGCCTTATTCATCTGATAGCGGGTCACGAAGGAGAATGAGAGGTAAAAGACACACGCAAGGGTCAGCAATACCGCAAAAACCTTTACAAATCCTTTGTTTTGCATGTTACTTTAATTTATTTTTATTTACTTTTTGATTAAATACGTTGATTCAAGGTTGCAAATATAGGTTTTTTTCCTTTTACTCACGGAAAGTTTTTTAAATATTTAGGTTCAAATGAACAAAAAAGCCCTGAAACGGAAAACATTGCGGCTTTCCGCCAGTAAAATCTACATCTGCAGCCTGAATCACGTATACAAATCAAAAATGTGAACAAATCATTTCAAGCCACGATTCTTCAACAGTGGTTCCAGACTCGGTTGAGCCCCACGGAAGGTTTCATACAGCTTCATCGGATCGTCCGAACCACCTTTTTCGAGGATATTCTGACGGAAAGCCTTGGCTGTAGCCGGATCAAAGATTCCATGTTCCTTGAAAGCCTCAAACGCATCGGCATCCAGACGTTCGGCCCACAGGTAGCTGTAATAACCGGCATCGTAACCACCCATGATATGACGGAAATAGGTTGCACGATAACGTGGAGCAATCTGCGGAATCAACCCAAGTTTATCCATCAATTGTTTTTCAAAGGCCATCACATCCAGTCCTTCGGTAGTAGTCAGGTTATGGAACTCCATATCCAGCAAAGCGGCTGCCAATAATTCGGTAGTCATAAAGCCCTGATTGAACAATGCCTGATTCTCAATTTTAGCGACCAGTTCATCTGGAATAACTTCACCGGTTTTATAATGACGGGCATATACCTTCAAGACTTCAGGTTCTACGGTCCAGTGTTCCATTATCTGTGAAGGGAGCTCTACAAAATCCTGTGCAACGGCAGTACCTGAAACGCCCTGATATTTACACTGTGACAACATTCCGTGCAAGGCATGACCAAATTCATGGAACATCGTCTTTGCCTCATCAATAGTCAGCAAAGAAGGAGTGTCACCGGCCGGTTTAGTGAAGCTGGCTACATTATAAATTAACGGACGGACTCCTTCTTTCTGCTCGCGGAAGTTACTCATCCAAGCACCACTCTGCTTGCTGGCACGAGGCATGTAATCACAATAGAAAAGTCCCAGGAAAGAACCGTCAGCATCATTAACGATGTATGTCTTCACATCCTTGTTATAGACAGGTACCGTATCGGTCGGTGTCAAAGTAATGCCATACAGCTTGTTCACTACGTAGAACAATCCTTTCTGCACATCTTCCTGACTGAAATACGGCTTGATTTCATCCTCGTTCAGGTTATACTTCTGCTGACGCAACTTTTCAGCATAATACCACCAGTCCCAGGCTTCCAGTTTCTCACCTTTTCCTTCCTTGTCCATAATCTGCTGCAATTCGGCAGCCTCCTTCTTGGCATTCTGGATGGAATATCCCCACAGGTTATGCAGGAAATCGAGTACATTTTCCGGAGTCTTCGCCATATTGTCGGCCAATACGTATGCGGCGTATGTATCATACCCCATCAATTGAGCCTTCTCTACACGGAGAGTCAGAATCTTCTTCAGAATCTCCTTGTTGTCGTTCTCGTTGTTGCGGTTACCCAAGGAAGTATAAGCCTGATAAATCTGCTTGCGCAGTTCACGGTTCTGTGCATACTGCAACAACGGTGTACGGCTGGATTCCTGCAGCGTGAACACCCATTTTCCCTTTTCACCCTGAGCCTCGGCTTCACTGGCTGCCCCTGCAATCACCGCTTCGGGCAGACCTGCCAAATCTTCCTGCTTATCGACTACCAGTTTAAATGCATTGTTATCTGCCAGTACATGATTGCTGAAATCAATGGTCAGAGTAGACAATTCCTTGTTGATTTCACGCAGACGGGCCTGCTTTTCCTTATCGAGAGCAGCCCCCGAGCGTTCGAACGCCTTGCGGTATTTCTCCAGCAAGTAATGCTGTTCGGTTGTCAGTTGGATAGCACCGGATTTTTCCTGTTCGCAAACCTTGGCCACCCGCTGGTACAGGGCTTCATTCAAATAGATATTGTCACTGTGTTCAGACAGCATCGGAGCGATTTTCGACTCCAGAGCCATCAGTTCGTCATTGGTATCGGCCGATGTCAACGCAAAGAAAACGCCTGATACACGGTTCAGAATTTCACCGCTGTTGTCTAAAGCCACAATGGTGTTCTCGAAAGTCGGTGCCTCGGGATTCTCCACAATCGCCTTGATTTCTTGATTCTGTTGTTCGATACCTTTCAGGAAAGCCGGTTCATAGTCGGCCAACTGAATCCGGTCGAAGTCTGGCGCACCATACGGAGACTGGAATTCTGAAAAGAACGGATTCTCCGGTTCAGCCGGCTTCTGACCACATGCACATACCATACACGTCATAGCTGCTGCAATTACCAAATTTTTCATAAACTTCTCATTATAATATATATTAGATTTATTCATCGTTCTTCTTTTCCAAGAGACACCACAACGGATAATGGTCGGAAGCATCGATGGAATTATCCACCTCACATGCCAGCACCCGGAATGCCGGACTGGCGAACAGATGGTCTATCCGGAAATACAGATGATTCCGGTTGTATGAAACCCCTACGCCGGAACCTCTTTCTACAAATGCATCCTGCAACCCTTCTCCAATTACCCGATGCGCATACGACAACGGAGAATCGTTGAAATCACCACATACCACTGTATACTTATAAGGGTGCTCCTTTACATACTTAGCTACCGAATCGGCTTGAGGGGCACGGATGGCAACTGCATCCGCCAACTTATGAAGCAAGTATTTACCGCCTTCCTTCACTTTCTCTTCATCCGGTTTCTTCAGCATATCGGTATACACTTCCTTATCGTGCGCATCCAGTTTATTCGATTCCAAATGATTAATTACCAAGAGGAGTGTATCTTGTCCGAACTCCAAGCGGAAGGCTCCACTACCGTTATTGGCGCTTTCATACGGAATACGTTTTGTGCCCAGAATCGGGAAGCGGGAAAAACATCCCACTCCATTCCCCCCGGAGAACTTCATCGTTTCGGCGTAAGGATATACCTTTTTCAATTCTTTTTTCAAGGTCTTATTGTCACAAGGAAACTCTTGTAGACATACGATGTCCGCATCACTCTGAAGCACATAATCCAGAATCGGGTTCACCTCTTTACCTTCTTCATCTTTTTCGGGATGCATACCCAAGGTATTATAGGTCAAAACCTTAATGACTTCTCCCTTCGGTTCATCTGCCTTTGTGAACTGCCACGGCAGGTAGGTGGTCAACGCTCCCCAGCCTAACAGAAAAACACAAAACGGGAACAAAGCATAACGTTTCCTTACCAACAGCCAAAAAATACAGAAGACTGCATTCAAAACCAGGAAAATGGGGAAAAATAATCCGGCACAGGCCCATCGGGGATGATGGACTGGCGAAATATAAGGACTGTAGGCACAGATAAGAAATCCTACGGCTACCAACCCGTTCAACAGAAAGGCCGAAAGCCGGAATACATGACCAACAATCTTCATAACAACCTATTTTTTACTGGCATCGAACAGGCTTTTCTTTTCCTCTTCCGTCAGACTACCATAACCTGATTTCCGGAGTTTATCCAAAATACGGTCCACCTCTGCAGCCTGCGCCTTCTTACGTGCATTGAAATCGTAATCCTGCTGACGTCCTCCACCATAATGAACCTTCATTTTCGGCTTGCGGGGTTTCGGACTCCACCTACCTCCGATGAAATCGATGACCCGGTTAATCCAACGGGTAGCATCGTGTCCACGCTGCAATCCCGAGGCAAACCACCAGCCGGCCAAGGCTCCTCCCAAATGCGCGATGTGTCCACCGGCATTTTCGGCCGTCAGGAACATCAGGTCGAGCACAATCATGAAAAGCGCCATGTATTTCAACCGTACCCCACCGATGAACAGCAACTGCACCTGATAATCGGGTTCGCGTACAGCGGTAGCAATTACAATTGCCAACACTGATGCCGAAGCACCCAGCAGGTATGAGCCGAATACAGCATCCTCGAAATAAGGGAATACATTGTATGCTATCATGTACAACAGCCCCCCACAGATACCTCCCAGGACATACAGCCCACGCAGATGCTTGGACGAGAAGATATTCAGGAACAACCGGCCGAACCAGTACAGCCACAACATATTGAACAGCAGGTGAAGCAGCCCTGCATGCATGAACATGTAGGTTATCAAAGACCAGGGTTGACGCACGAAAGCCGATACCCACGCCGGAAGTTCCAGCCAATGCAACCAGGCGTATGCATTCCACCGGAACAAGGTCAGAAACAGGCTGACCAGCGAAACCAGCAGAAAAGCTCCTACATTCAGGAAAATCAGCCGGGTTACGATATCACCCTGCCGGAACTTCTGCCGCAAATCAGTAATAAATCCGCCCGCCGCCATTTTTCTTTTTCCAATATAAGATGAGAATCAAACCGAACAGCATACCACCCAAGTGAGCGAAGTGTGCGATACCGTCACCACCGGTGATACCCAATACCAGTTCCAGCGCCGCATACCCCAAAACGAAGTATTTGGCCTTAATGGGCACCGGAAGCGGGAAAACAAACATTTCACTGTTGGGAAACAACATACCAAAGGCTAACAGGATACCATATACGGCTCCCGAAGCACCTACTGTAGTCATCTGATTGAGGTATTCACTCATCGGAATGATGCCGAACGGAGTTTGGACACTGTCGTAATTCGAAAGGACCGTTGCATATTCGATATACTGTACTACTTCCTGTATCAATCCGGCACCGATACCACAGATCAGATAATACGTCAGGAAACGTTTCGGTCCCCAAACCTGTTCCAATACACGACCGAACATCCAGACAGCAAACATATTGAAAAAGATATGCTGGAAATTGGCGTGCAGGAACATGTAGCTGATAAGCTGAGCTACGTTGAAATCGGAAGCTAAAAAGAAATGTAACCCTGCCAGGTCGTTGATGTCAATGCCGTAACGACGTGCCACAAACATGCCCACAAAACAAAGCACGTTAATAATCAGCAGGTTTTTTGTTACTGGAGGAATATTACCCATAGTGCTATCTTATTCATAAATTAGCCACAAAAGTACGATTTTATTCGTTTGTCACATAACCTCTTATAGTTTTTTACCACTTTCCCGTTGAAAATACCTGACCGGACTTGGTCGGGAAAACAGAATGCCGTACATTTGTATAGCTATTTTTCACTACCAAAACCATTAAAATCTATGAATGAACAAGCATTTTCTTTATCTGGCCTCGTGTTAGGAGCCGCCACGTGCTTATTCTGTACCCAGACAACGTATGCTTCCTCCGACCTTCCTTACTGGAAAGACATACAGACTGTTTCTGTCAACCGGGAAGCACCCCGCTCTACCTTCATGACGTACGCCGACCGCGAACAGGCAGCCACCATGAAGTACGAACAAAGCCCGTATTACCAGTTGCTAAACGGTACCTGGAAATTCTATTACGTAGACTCCTACAAACAATTGCCTGAAGACATTACGAGTACCACCAGCCTGGACGGATGGAAAGATATCCAGGTTCCCGGAAACTGGGAAGTACAAGGCTTCGGAACAGCCATCTACACCAACCACGGCTACGAATTCCAGCCCCGTAATCCCCAGCCGCCTGCTTTGCCGGAACAGAATCCGGTAGGTGTGTATCGCCGTGAAATCACCGTTCCTGCCGATTGGGACGGACGTGACATCTACCTGCACATAGCCGGAGCCAAATCGGGCTGTTATGTCTACGTAAACGGAAAAGAAGTCGGCTATAACGAAGACTCCAAGAATCCGGCAGAATACCTCATCAACGATTATCTCCAACCAGGAAAGAATGTGCTGACCCTGAAGATTTTCCGTTGGAGTACAGGTTCGTACCTGGAATGTCAGGATTTCTGGCGCATGAGCGGTATCGAACGCGATGTCTTCCTGTATTCCCAGCCCAAAGCGTCGGTCAACGATTTCCGTATCACTTCTACCCTGGACGATACCTATAAGAACGGTATTTTCCGGTTGGCCATCGACCTGAAAAATCACCAGACCAACACCGCCAATCTGGCCGTATCCTATACACTGGTAGACAAAGATGGAAAAACCGTCAGCGAAAGCGAACAGACCGTCAGCGTTCCTTCGGACAAGCTGAGTACCGTCAACTTCCAGCAACAGCTGCCGGATGTACAGACCTGGACTTCCGAAGCACCGAACCTGTACAAACTCTTCATGACCGTGAAGGAAAACGGAAAAGTGACCGAAGTGATTCCGTATCACGTAGGATTCCGCCGCATCGAAATCAAGGAAATCGACCAGAAAGCCGGAAACGGTAAGAATTACGTGGTACTGCTGGTGAACGGACAACCCATCAAGCTCCGTGGAGTCAATATCCACGAACACAATCCGGAAACCGGCCACTATGTCCCTGAAGAACTGATGCGGAAGGATTTCGAACTGATGAAACGCCATAACATCAATACCGTCCGCCTCTGCCACTACCCGCAGGACCGCCGTTTCTACGAACTCTGCGACGAATACGGACTCTATGTATACGATGAAGCAAACATCGAAAGCCACGGTATGTACTACGACCTGCGCAAAGGTGGTACGTTGGGCAACAACCCGGAATGGCTGAAACCACACATGTACCGCACCATCAACATGTTTGAGCGCAACAAAAACTATCCGAGTGTCACCTTCTGGTCATTGGGTAACGAAGCCGGAAACGGTTACAACTTCTACCAGACTTACCTGTGGGTAAAGGAAGCCGACAAGGACATCATGAACCGTCCGGTGAACTACGAACGCGCCCAGTGGGAATGGAACTCGGACATGTACGTACCGCAATACCCGAGTGCAGGCTGGCTGGAACAAATCGGCCAGCGTGGCAGCGACCGTCCGGTAGCTCCTTCGGAATACGCACATGCCATGGGTAACTCTACCGGAAGCCTTTGGGACCAATGGAAAGCCATCTACAAATATCCGAACCTGCAAGGCGGATACATCTGGGACTGGGTAGACCAGGGCATTCTGACCCACGACGAGAACGGACGTCCGTTCTGGGCATACGGAGGTGATTTCGGTACCAACATGCCGAGCGACGGTAACTTCTGCTGCAACGGTATCGTTTCGCCGGACCGCACCCTGCATCCGGCCATGAACGAGGTGAAATACGCCCATCAATATGTAGGCTTCGAACCGGTTGACTTGAGCAAAGGTATATTCAAGGTACAGAACCGCTACTACTTCACCAACCTGAAGAAATACATGATTACCTATCAGGTGAAAGCCAACGACAAGGTAATCAGAAACGGAAAGGTATCGCTCGACATCGCACCACAAGAAAGTCAGGAACTGACCGTAAACGTAAACGGTCTGGAGCCGAAAGTCGGAACCGAATATTTCGTCAACTTCAGCGTAACTACGGTTGAACCAGAGCCATTGGTACCGATAGGCTATGAGCTGGCACATGAGCAGTTCCGTCTGCCGATTGAACCGGTAGCCCGCACCTTCGCAACAGACGGTCCAGCCTTGAAATGCAGCACCGACGGCAATCTGCTGAAGGTCTCTTCTTCCCGCCTGAATTTCGTATTCGATAAGGAAAGCGGTATCGTCACTTCCTACAAGGTCAAAGGAACCGAATACTTCGACAAAGGCTTCGGTATCCAGCCGAATTTCTGGCGTGCGCCGAACGACAACGACTACGGAAGCCAGGAACCGAAGCGTCTGCAGATCTGGAAACAGTCCAGCAAGGATTTCCGCGTCGTAGAGGCTACCCTGGACATGGACGGTAAAGATGCCGTACTGAAAGCCACTTACCTGTTGGCCGCCGGCAACCTGTACATCGCTACCTACCGCATCCATCCGTCGGGTGTCGTAAAAGCCGACTATACCTTTACCTCTACCGAAATGGAGGCCAACAAGACCGAACTTTCGGAAGCTACCCTCATGGCTACCTTCACTCCGGGCAACGATGCCTTGCGCAAGGAAAGCTCCAAACTGGTAGTTCCGCGCATCGGTATCCGTTTCCGTCTGCCTGTCCACATGAATCAGGTGACTTACTTCGGACGCGGACCGGAAGAGAACTACATCGACTGCAACAACGGAACCCTGGTAGACCTCTACAAGAATACCGCCGACAACATGTACTTCCCGTATGTGCGTCCGCAGGAGAACGGCCATCATACCGATACCCGCTGGCTGAGTCTGGGCAAGAAGGGCAAAGGACTGACCATCTATGCCGACAACACCATCGGATTCAATGCCCTGCGTAACTCGGTAGAAGATTTCGACGGCGAAGAAGCTACCCACAGAGACTATCAGTGGAACAACCGCGACGCGGAAGAACTGAAGCACGATGTAGCTACCGCCAAGAACATCAAGCCGCGCCAGACCCACATCAACGACATCACTCCGCGCGATTTCGTGGAAGTATGTGTTGACATGAAACAGATGGGTGTAGGCGGTTACGACAGCTGGGGAGCCATCCCAGACCCGCAATACCTGTTGCCTGCCAACAAGGAATACAAATGGGGCTTTACCATCGTGCCGATGTAACGGCTCGGAATAAGTCTAACAATAAAAATACTGGCGTAAAGATAAGGGTGTCCCTTTCTTTACGCCAGTTATCTATTCAATAGACAATCATAATCTATTTTGATAGACTTGAAAAACAATCAGTAAAAGCTTACGAATAAAATCATTTTACAGGAGATACAGAAAGCCTTTTCAATCCTTTCATTTCATTCTTATCTTTAACTTCAAATAAGCTTATTGCATATCCACCTGCTTCTACTGTATTTATTCTAAGTCTGCTTTTGGAATCAACAATTCCTTTAACAATCTTATATGCTTGAGGGTTAGACTTATAATCAGCATCTTTCGCATCTGCATATACTATTGCCACATAGTTCTTTCCTTTTTCAAGAAAATCAAGCGATATCGTGGATTGATGAGGAGCATTACCTGTTGCACAACCGATAAACCAGTCATTGGTACCTTTTTCTTTTCGTGCTACTGTTACATATTTTCCCGGCTCAGCTTCAAGATATATACTGTTATCCCAATCAACAGGCACATCTTTGATAAATTGAAAAGCATCCATAAAACGCTCATAATTTTCCGGAACATCTGCAGCCATCTGAAGGGGACTGTACATTGTAACATACAAAGCCAACTGATTGGCCAATGTAGCATTCACATGTGAATCATTATTCGGATTCAGTTTTGAGATGTTCATTTCAAAAATACCAGGAGTATAATCCATCGGCCCTCCCTGAAGTCTTGTAAACGGTAAAATAGTAGTATGGAATGTCTTGCTTCCACCAAATGCCTGATATTCGGTACCTCTTGCCGACTCATTACCTATCAGATTGGGATACGTACGACAAAGTCCTGTAGGACGTACCGCTTCGTGCGCATTAACCATAATCTGATGCTTAGCAGCCTCAACAATACAATATAAATAATGATTATTCATCCATTGTCCATAATGGTGTTCACCATAAGGAAGCATATTTCCAACATAACCACTCTTTACCGAATTATATCCATATTTATTCATCAACTGATATGCAGATTCCAAATGTCGTTCATAGTTTCTTGAGGAAGAAGAAGTTTCGTGATGCATCATCAACCTGATACCTTTCGAATGAGCATATTCATTCAACATTTTAATATCAAAATCAGGATAAGGAGTCACAAAATCAAAAACATAATCCTTCTGATTGCCGAACCAATCCTCCCACCCGATATTCCAGCCTTCTATCAGTAACTGGTCAAAGCCATGCTCAGCTGCAAAATCTATATAACGCTTTACATTTTCGTTATTAGCCGAATGAGTTCCATTAGGAGGTAACTGACTATAATCACAATTATCCAAATGCACTGATGGCAGAGCATTTGTATATGACCAACTACCTTTTCCAGTAATCATCTCCCACCATACTCCCATGTATTTCACAGGCTTGATCCAAGAAGTATCTTCTAACTTACAGGGCTCATTTAAATTCAGAATCAAATGAGAAGCCAAGATATCACGTGCGTCATCTGAGACCATCACTGTACGCCAAGGAGAATGGCAAGGTGCTTGTAAACGTCCTTTATACCCCTCAGCGTCTGGAGTCAACCATGATTCAAAAATCAAATTCTTATCATCCAGGTTCAAGTGCATACATGCATAGTTGATCAAAGCTGCCTCATGCAAATTAATATACAAACCTTCTGCTGTTTTCAATTGTAATGAGGTCTGTACTCCTGTTGGAGAAAACACCGTCTGGGAAGCATTGGGAGTAACAGCTTCAGGCAATAAGGAACGAATCTCCGATAATTTAGATTCTGTATAATCATACTCCTGAGTATCATAATCACCCGGTATCCACCAAGCCGTATGGTCGCCTGTCATAGCAAACTGACTATGTTCCTCCTTTATTACAAAATAAGCCAAATTTTTCTGTTGAGGAAACTCATAACGGAATCCAAGGCCGTCATCATACACCCGAAAACGAATATTCATGTAACGATCCGTAGACGATTGTTTCAATTCGGCAAGATATTCATTATAATGATTACGTATCTCTTTTACTTCTCCCCACACAGGTTGCCAAGTCTCGTCAAAAGCTGATGTAGTAGATTTTATCTGTTCAAAACCATCCATGAGATTTTTACCATCACGTAGTTCCAAACCTAACTTGCTTTCTCCAATTACTGGGATTCCCTTATAATCAACCTTGTATGTAGGCACACCATTTTTTATCTGAAAATCAACAGATATCATTCCATTAGGAGATTCTATAACGTCTGCATTCACATTTAACGCAACAAACAGCCAGGCAGACAAAACTAATTTTAATTTCATAACAGATTCTTTTCGTATATTTATTTATATTCAATAACTAACATATCCCAATATTTTAACGATGGCAAAGTAAATTCCAGTCTATTGCCATTCACCTTAAAAGCTATCGGAATAACCGCACCTCCAACATAATCCGGAGTTGCCATCCAAATTTCTTTAACTGAACGCAACGGACAAATACTAAAGGATGGAACTTCAACCGTAACAGGCTCAGGCATCGTACCATAATCATCACGCCATTCATCACTATCTGCCTGTGATAAATTCAATAAGTGAATAATATCTTTATTCTCCATACTACGGCCAATCACACACAACTTTCCTTTAACCGGAGGCCAACGCTGAAGATCAAATTTACCGTCAACAGACATAATATCAATATCTGTAGTCAATGTTCCACCGTCACGAAGAATGTTCTGATAAGCCGTCATAAAATCATAATAACCAATCATATCATCCTTCAATGATTCACTCATCTGTAGATTGTTATTCGGAAAATATTCTTTGCATAGCATGTGAGGACCAAGTTCCAAGTGTGAACCGCCCAATGCAAACATCACAGCATCGGTCAACAGAACTCCAGGAGCATTAAATTCACCTTGGTTCTCTGCCAGCCAATAGTTCATATAAGCCGCAAAAACGGTATTCAACTGATTCCCGGAATACAAATTATTCTCATCGATGATTGTTTTTAAATGACTAAATCTAGCCTCAGTACGGTCACTGTCTTTCCCCCAAACTTCATTATACAGGAAATCGACCTTTCCACTTTTTGCTATCTGTTCCGCACCATAACGGCTCACAGCATTCATGATGAGTCTCTTATCCGGATGGGTGTTTTTCATTGCATTGATAAATGAAGTATATCCTTGCAGAAGATCAACTTCCTTACCATAGACATTGAACACAGTACCCCTATCTCCCAGCTGATCAATCTGGTATCCATCAAAATCCAAATTATCATAAACTTCGGCATTACGTTGCGCCAAATAACTCTGCCATTCTTGATTTCCGGGATCAACCAAATAAATGTTACTCTTCCAATTATCAGGCAGTTCATGACAATCACGTGTCTGAGCTTTATAATCCTTATAAAGTCCCCAGCTCTCTTTTACGCCATCAGAACCTGCATCATCCAAAGCGCCAAAACAAAGATTATAGAAAATAGACTTCATGCCATAATCATGCTGTACCTTAATATATTGCTTCACCGTTTCCGTGTATACATCACGATTGGCTATATCCTTATATACGGACAGAATCTGTCCATCACGTGTACTTCCTAAAGGCCAATGATGCTTATTATGCCAATCCTGAAACTGTACCCCATTGATGTGGCAACGGTTCAAATACGCCATCTCTTCATTGATGACATCATTCGTTTTCGGACCAAACTCTGCCACAAAGCCATAACGGGGGAAGCGTTTCCAGTCACTTGAAGCATCAACAGCAATTGTTCCATACACGGTTTCTTTGTTATCTGACGCTACATAAATATCTACCATATATCCTGTGAAATCCGCTGATGGTAAAGTCCAGTTCCAGGATGTACTGTTATAAGGCTGTTCTTCTACAACCTCATTCAAATGCCGATAACGGATTCTTGCATTCAAAGGGACATCACCTACCACTTTAAAACTTACCGTTTCTCCTGGAGCATAACATGCTTTATCTGTATATACATAAATACTTGTTCCAGCTTCTACATTAACAGATACATCACTCTTATCATGCTCCAGTCTTTCAACTCCTGCCACATCATCGCTTTTACACGCAGCCAAGAATAAAAGAAGGCCAACTAAACAAATATCTTTTTTCATGATAAACGGGTTCGGTTAAATTAATTCTTCTGAACGAAAAGCTTCTCTGTTGCCTGATTCAAGGTAATGGTATAACTGCCTGAATCAGTTACAACCCATTTATTATCCAAGCTATCATACCCATAATCCGGATTCGCTTTATCAACCCAATACACATCATATTCACCTGTTTCAAGTGTAAGTCCATTTTCTACTGACATAAACCAGGCTCCCATCCAATCAGACTGATTATCACAAGTAAATTTTATCTCGCCCGGCTCTAGATTTCCAGTCCATTGATAAGTATATTCATCAATTTTTTCCATTGAAACAGAAGATGGCAGATTCCAACCTGCAGGAGTCGCATCACCTACCAAGGAAACCGTTGGATAAGGTTCAAAAGGACTCATCTCCATTTTTTCCTTTCCTGCTGTGATATCCAGACGAATCTTATAAACTTTACCACATTCTTCTTCTTTCAAGACCCACTTTTGGTCTGTACCTCCTAACTTGACATTCGTATCTGTATAAGGAGCCTTATCCTGAGTTGCCATATACATGTTATCCCAACTTCCGTCAAGAGTTCCAAACTTGAACTCTCCATCAGGGTTCCATTCAAATAGATCACTATATAAGAATATGAACGGATTTACAGGATCTTGCTTCATAGGTTTAAAAGTCCAGCCGGTGAAGCTACCAACAAAATACAAAGTAGTGAACGCCGGTGCCAACGGTTCGCTTTTAACAACATTCAAAGTATTATCCAGCAAATCGACCGTAAGCTTATAGGTTCCGGTTTCCGTCACCTCAAATTTCAAATCATCTACACTATCATCCACTTTCTTTATAATACTTGTAGTCATTCCATCACTTAAAATCTGTTCTTTACCTGGAGCACAGACATACGCAGGAGATGAAAGATCCATTCGAGTAAAGAATTTAAACTCTTTTCCTTCGGTTAATGTTGTAATTATATAAAAGATACCCGGTTGCTGATTATCAACCAAACTTAGCATACCCATCCGTTCCGCATTCCATCCTCCTTCTGTCGCTTCTCCACAAATATACAAGCTTTCAGAAACAGGTTCATAAGTAGTTACTTTAAACGCCACAGAAGAACTCTGTTCATATACTTCCTCATATCCTATAACTTCTGCGCTTACGGTTGCCTCCACATCCAATGTTTCGCCGTACTCCAAACTAATCCCGGCATCATGAAGATAGCTATTCAATTCTCTAACTGTAAAAGAATAAGCAAGCTCCTGATCATTGAATACCTTATCGAACAAGGCCTCAGCCGGTTCAGTATTTCCCTTTTCATGCAACGCTAACCTATACTTCAATCGTGCTCCTGTCCCGTAATTTGTTCCACTGGTCCATTTTAAGGTCAAAGCTGTCAGAGCCGCATCATTTTCTTTCAGAGCAACTACCTCTTTGTCAACCGTCAGCGTCAACATATCGTTACCTTTATCCATCTCTGCCAGATCCTCAGAGCAAGCATTCAGTATAAAGATACTACAAAGCAATGCACATAAATAAAAAGCTATATTTTTAATCTTCATAATCGTATCGTTTAAGTTGTTATTAATACCCCGGATTCTGTACCATCAATGCATTGGCATCCATCTCAACCTGAGGGATAGGAAGCAACATACGGTCTTTGGTAGCATTCACCTTACCCAGAGAATAAAAGAATTTCAAAGCATAATCACCCCCATCAATGCGAATCAAGTCAAACCAACGATGTCCTTCAAAGGCCAGTTCCATACGTCGTTCATGAATGATTTTTTCTTTCATTTCTTCTTTGTCGCTAGACAAGAAATCTTCCAAACCTGCACGCCGACGTACAATATTCAAAGGCACTTGCGCCTGAACCGTTTCGCCTAATTCATTCAAAGCCTCAGCTTTCATCAACAATACATCCGCATATCGGTATGCAATGAAATTCTGAGGACTAGTCTCTCCATCCTGATATAAATTTAAAGACATAGGAACAATAAACTTACGCACATTACGTCCTGTCATAAAAGCATAACTTGACTTGTATGCCTTTCCATCGAAATCAGGACACCCTTCATAGAATATAGTGATGTCCTTACGTATATCGCCGTCTTCATAAGACTCAAAAAATTCATCGGTAGGCTGATTCCAACCATAAGAACCATAAGTAAAGCCTGAATTACGCGGCCCCATAAAAGTAGAGCACCAAGACGACTGACCATCATTTGCCCAAAAGCCTCCAGTCCCCGCATTTTCTCCTGAATACTGTATCTCAAAAATAGATTCTGCACTGTTTTTATTGGTGATTAGATTTTCATTCCATAAAGACGCGTAATCACAAACAGCCAAATCATATCCCATCGCACCGACTTCATCACACAAATCCACAACTGCCTGATAAAAACCTTCTTCCGGTGCCAAGGAAGCATAAGTATTTCCATACGAAGCAAGGGTTAAATAAACCTTCGCCAACTGAGTACATGCCGCATCCTTTGTAGCGCGTCCCAAATCAGCCGGAGCCAATTCATTCTTTTGAGGCAAACGGTCTATAGCTTCTTTACAATCCTTGATAATCAAATCATAGACCTCTGCTACCGTATTACGGGCGATATCTTTAGGATCACTAACTTTGGCAGGTTCTGTACGGACCGGAACTCCCCCAAAACAACGCACCAGAATAAAATAATAATGTGCACGCAAAAAATAAGCTTCACCCAATGAACGATTCAGAACTTCCGATGAGATATTATCCATATTAGAAGATAAGGACTGGATTGTCGTATTACAATTACCTATACCTGTATATCCTCCTCTCCATATTCCAATAGCCAGATTATTACTTGGAGTCGCATAAAAATTAGCAACTTCTTTTGTTTCAACTCCATCAGTCCCTGTAGAAGGATCACCTCCAGCTTCACTTTCCCCTGCACAAATATCCAAACTCCAAATACGCTGGTTATAAAGATTCATTGACTGTAAAGACTGATAACAACCATTAGTCATAGCGACAGCCAAATCATCGCTTACAGGAATAGTTGCACTAGGTGAATCTTTAGGATATTTCTCCAGAAAATCACTGCAAGAAGAACATGCAAACAATACAGAAACTCCAATTATATAAGCCCAATATTTCATAATAATAATTTTTTCAGATTAGAAATTAAAGTTAACTCCCAAACTCAGCGTCCTTGAAATAGGATAGCGGTTATTGTCAATGCCATTAACATCGACTTCCGGATCAAAGCCAGAATATCCGGTAATAGTAGCCACATTGTCACATGAAACAAACAAACGTGCGCTTTCTAAGGTCAGTTTTTTCACCCATTTTTGAGGGAAATTATATCCCAATGTTATATTTTTAATTCGCAAATAAGAACCATCTTCTACCCAACGGTCTGATACACGAGTATTTTTCGCCGGATCATTCAACACTGCACGAGGCATTACAGAACTGGTTCCTTCTCCTGTCCAACGCTCCAATACAGCTGTTGTCTGATTAGCAGCCCCAGCCATACCCTCATTGGTAATATTATTTGCATTAAAAATGTCGTTTCCACTAACTCCTTGCAGATAAATGGATAAGTCAAACCCTTTATAACTCAAATTATTATTCATTGAGAAAACCCACTTTGGTGTTGGATTTCCAATCACCGTACGGTCCTCTTCATTAATCTTTCCATCATTGTTCAAGTCTTTAAACCGAATATCCCCCGGACGAGTTTCGGTACTTTGAAATGCGTGTGCATCAATTTCCGCCTGATTCTGGAATATACCATCAGTCACATAACCATAAAAGGTATTGATAGGGAATCCATTGGCAAGACGGATTACATTTTCACCTCCTATTTCATTCCGAAACATCGGTACATTACTATTCAAATCTATAATTTCATTGGTATTGTAAGTCAAGTTAAGACTGGTATCCCAGTTGAAGTCTCCCCCGGTAAAATTGTAAGTATGCAAAGCAATCTCTAGACCCTTATTACGGACTTTTCCAGCATTAGTCTGACAACTTGAAACTGTTTCATCAAAACCAGCGGTAATCGGAACAGATGCCGATACCAACATGTCCTTTGTATTTTTCACATATGCATCCAAGGATAAAATAACACGAGAATTGAACAGACTCAAATCTACTCCGATATTGGCCTGATGAATGGCTTCCCAACGGATATCAGGGTTATACAGACTCGTTGTTGTCAAAGCATCAACCACTTTATTACCAAAAGCATATTTGCGGATATCAAACAACGCCGCAAAATCATAATTACCGATAGAAGACTGATTACCGGTTACTCCATATCCAGCACGCAACTTCAAATCAGAAACGACTCCATTTTGAGGGAACCATGCTTCCCGGGAAATACGCCATGCCAGAGAAACAGAGGGGAATGTACCCCAGCGGTGATTTTCTCCAAAACGAGAAGAACCGTCACGACGAACTGTCGCCGTAATCAAATATTTGTCATCGAATGAATAATTGGCCCGAGCCATGTATGAAAGCAAAGCCCACTCATTCATAGAACCTGTCAGACTTATTATTTCCTTTGCATTTGACAATTGACTAAACTCATTGAATAAAAAGCCTGACACGTTACCGTTCATATAATCGTATTTATTCCATTGTGCAGAACTACCTACCATAACATCTACATGATGCTTTCCGAAATCCTTATTGAAAGTAAAATAATTGTCCCACAAATAGGTAAACGATTTATCACTACTCTGGTATTTACTGGTCTCACCGGTTTCCCCAGATGCCGTCCAGTCATATTTGGGATAAAGGTCCTCATTAAACCAGAATTTTGCATCATAGCCGAACGTCGATTTGAACTGTAACCAATCACAGAACTTTATTTCCGCAGAAATATTAGCCAAGAAATTATATCCGTCAGTACGTTTACTGTCATTGTATATCGGTCCTATCGGATTGCGCATCGTCCCATACCAATTTGCCTGTGCCCGGTTTTCAAAATCCGGATAACCAGGATAACTCCAGTCTCCATCTTCCGTCTTTACAGACTGAGTAGGAAGTGCTTTCATGGTACTAGCCACGTCATAACTACCCGAAGTTTTAGTATCAGTAGAAAAGGTCAGGTTGTTTGTAAACTTCAGCCAGTCCAAAACCTGAGAATCAGTATTGGCTTGGAAAGTAAAACGACGATACTTGACACTCTCTATTACACCCTTTTGTTCTAAAAAACCGCCGGAAACATAATAGTGAGACTTTTCGCTACCTCCGGAATAACTTACCGTATAATTTTGTGACATTCCTGTACGAAACATTTCATCCAACCAGTCTGTACCAGATGCCAGTGACGAAGGATCGGCCCATAAAGGATTTGTTGCTTGCCCGGCAGCCGACAACATATCATTACTATAGGCAGCATACTGAGAGGCATTCAACATTTCCGGTTGATTTGTAACGTCCTGTACAGCCCAATTGGCACTGAAAGATAACTTTCCCTTACCACTCACACCTTTTCGTGTAGTTACCATCACCACACCATTGGCACCACGGGAACCATAAATAGCCGTAGCCGATGCATCTTTCAACACATCAACACGTTCCACATCTGCCATGTTAATGGAATTAAGTCCTAAATCAGTCGGCACTCCGTCAATCACTATTAACGGATTACTGTCATTGATAGATCCAATACCACGTACACGGATGGTCACATTGTCTCCTGGTTTACCACTATCTATAACTTGTAGTCCAGCTACTTTACCTTGCAGAGCCTGCCCTACATTAGATACAGGAGAGTTTTTCATGTCCTTAGCTCCGACAGAGCCGACTGCCCCAGTCAAATCACTTTTTTTCATTGTTCCATACCCCACGACGACAACTTCCTCTAACAATTCTGTATCGTCATTCAAAGTAATCACAATCGGCTGATTTCCTGTGACTGTAACATTCTGAGTTGTATATCCAATATAAGAAACAACCAGAACAGCTCCTTTAGGAATACTCAATGAGAATTTTCCGTCAATATCCGTTATTGAACCATTTGATGTACCCTCCTGAATTACATTCGCACCAATGACAGGTTCACCCATAGAATCCATTACAGTACCTGTTACCGTAACGTTCTGACCAACTACGCTCGCTGTAATAAATAGCCCTCCTAAAAATGAAAGCATTCGTTTCTTTCGTAGAAACCTTGAAGTGTTGTTTTGCATAAATTAGATCTTTAATTAATACCAAATAAGATGTCATCCATTACATCTTTTTTCAACAACACAAAATTATCAAGCCAATATACAATCTTCAAGGAGACTAAGTACGAAAGTAGTGAATCAAAGATGATCCAGAATCATAAAACAATGTGATTCAGTTTATTAATATAGAATAAGAATGAAAAAAAAGTAGTAAAAACCATAATCTCACCATGAACTTCTACTCTTTGATATGGCCTATTTGCATGACATTCTTCTCAAAATCATCCCGATTGCACGCTGCCTTGTTACGGGCTTTAGTACGATAATTGTAAATCGTAGTAACCGAGTAACGAAGAAACTGGGCAATTTTCACACTATCTGTAATTCCCAAACGAACCAATGCAAAGATACGCAGTTCTGTATTCAGACGCTCATTCGGCTTCAAGTGAACTTGTTCACTTTCTATCAACAATTTATTAAAGTCGTCGACAAATGTCGGAAAAAGCAATAAGAAAGTATTATCAAAATCTGCATAAAATTCTTTCAACTCCTTATCCACCAATTGGGAAGATTTCAATTGATGATACAATTCTTCCAACTTACCGACAGCAGCTATCTTTGCCAGACTCTTACGATATGCATCCAGTTTTTCAATATATGTAGAACATTGATCAAGATAACGTCCAATGTAAATTTCTTTCAAATAAGTATTCTCGCTCAATGAATGATTCAAATCTTTTAACTTGATATTAGACAAGCACAAATCTTGATTTAAAGTATGGAGCTTTTGATTTGCCTCAACGACCTGACGTCTCGCCACCGCTAAACGCTTCATCTGACAATACATATAATAAATGCCTCCCAATAGAATAAATGACAGTACACAAATACAAACAAACATTATTTGCAGCTTGTGCTGTCTTTTAGCCTTCTCCAAGTGATAAGCTTCATTGATAACCGGAAAAATCTTCAAGGCTTCTATGATACGCAAACGGGCATTACATATAGTAGCGTCCTCCATACAAAGTTTCAAATACGAATATGCCCGGTCCAAATCTCCTTCCTGATAAAGTAAGACGGCCAAATCTCTCAACGAAGCATATTCTCTGACACCAGACTTCATATCGGCCAATGCAGAAAGTAACAAACAACGTTTTTGATTATCCTTATCTCCTGACAAAAAATAAGACACGGACAATGTATAGTAAAGGATAGCTTCATCATGTATCTCCATCTTATGCTTCTTCACATAGGATTCAAGTGCGTTAATGGCTTCTGCCCACTGTCCATGTACATTATAGCGGTCTGCCTTAACAATCTGATAAATAACAGATTCCGGACTATTCACCATCAATATAGAATCCCGATAGGTATCTACCAATTTATTATACTGTTCTTTTTGCGCTACAGAAACCGTATAATCAGCCATATTCCCATAAACTGTGCGATAAATATGATAATAATAGGGAAGTAAATAATCCGGCAACAATTCCCGATTCACTCTTTTCATCAAATCCAAAGACTCCTTAAACATACCGGCAATTCCAGAAATTTCTGCCATATTCATCAAAGCGTTTATTTGATAATCTGAATTTTGAATACGCTGAGCCACATCGTAAATAGTTCTAGCGACGTACAATGAGGAATCCGCATTGAACGATGAATATCCAACATATAATTTCCCTAAGACATGATAACGTTGCTCATCAGTATCAGCTTCCTCTAGCATTTTATTCAAGCTATTTAAATACTCCTTTCGTTTCTCTATGTATAATGGACGCTCTTTTATAACATTATCAAGTTCAGACAACAATATAGGTACCTCACTAGCAACAGAAACTATTGCAAAAGAATACAGAAACAGCGATATTAATATTTTCTTCATATCAGATATAAGTTAAACACAAGTATCAACACAAAAAGAATAAGTCTCAGTCATTAATCCAGCTGAAAGTCATTATGCCATAACTTTCTTCACTACAAATTGTTTTTCTTCTGCACGAAACAATTCCTACAGACAGTAAAGGTTATACCGCATTTCCCAGATTCCACTCATACTTCAACAACTCTCTGATATTGAAATGTAATAAAATCCACTACGTAAGGTTCTCTAGCCAACTATTTCTCACCAGATTTCTATTGCAAAAAAGGAACAAGAGATTTACAGCTATGCAATAATAGATAATTCTTGCATTACCTACAAATGTAACACTTAGAAACTGTTCTGATTCCTTCATTTTATCCTCTTCGGCATGATTTGTACCATTGCAAAAATATGAGGTTTGTGAAGTTTCAGGAAAGACTTCATAATCTAAATCTTCTAAAATTCTCAAACCATAAGAAGACCTATCTATATAGCAGGTATGTTCCAGATAATAAAATCAGGAAGGAGCATACACTATTGACAACTAGCCTTGACATAATCTTCAGTTCCCGACGGAGTCTATACAAACACCGACGTAGTTTATAAAGATTCCGTCGGCGTTTATATAAATCACGTCGTGGTTTATAGATTATATGCAGACAAAAGAACTTTCATATACGTTTCCTTCAGAAAACCGATACCGGTAAACAATAAAAATCACTCACTAAGAAGCATAAACGACAAAAGCCTTGCCATACAGATATGAACAGAACCGGACTGACGAGCTAACACGTCAATACATCCGCTTCAACCACTCAGCAAAGAAATAGTCGTACACCCGATAAGCATCCCCCTCCTGGGTAATCAGATCGGACTTCAACAAAGGTTTAACGGCGGACTGCACAGAACTGGCGGATGGAAGGTTGTACTTCTTCATGAAGGCAGAAGAGGTAATCCCCACCGCCTCACCTTCCCGGGCAATGGCCTGAAGGACAATCTTCTGCTTCGGAGCCAGCCGGGAAAGCAAATCCTTGTAACTGCCTTCCTGCGCCCGAATGACATTGTACCAAGCCTCATCCAGCCTATCCGTACCACAGCATGTTCCTGAAGCTGTCAGCGCAAACAGCTCGTTCATCATCATCTGCATGAACCAAGTGCAGCCGTTAAACAAACGGTAGACCTTTTCTACGGCTGAAACATCAATCCGCCTGTCCCGTTCCTCGAACAAATGGACCGAAAAGTCCGCATAGATATCCATTGGAATAGGATCCAATCCCATGCAAATGGCACTCTGATAGAAGGGTCTGGAAGCAGAGGTGAACATTCGGTTCATCAAATGACGCTTACTGCCCGAAAAAATGAATTGCGTCTGGCGACATTGCTGGATAGCGGTACGCAACAGGGCCTCCACATTCTCTTCCGGATAATTCCCTATCTGTTGGAACTCGTCAATTGCCACCAGACAAGGACGGTCGGCACTTTCCAAGTAGGCAAAGATTTCATCCAATGTAGTCCGGGGAGTCTGAATATCACCAAGACCGATATCGAACCCGGCCTCACCGGTCAACGGATCTAGTTTGAAACCGACACGCAAAGAGGCAATCATCTGAAAAAAACGTTCAGTCCATGCTGTTTTCCTAGGCCTCAGTTCTTCATAGATGGCTTTTCCCAACAGATAGACGAATTCGGCCAAAGAAGTGGTAGCATAGATGTCTATAAAAAAGGTATAATAATCCCTCTCCAAGGTTTCCTGGTTGAAACAATGCCGAATCAGTCCGGTCTTCCCCATACGCCGGGGAGAAATCAATGCCACATTCCTTCCATTAACAACCTGCTTGATGAGAAATTCTGTTTCTGACTGACGGTCACAGAAATAGTGGTCGGAGACATATCTGCCCACCACAAAAGGATTCGATAAACTGACTGGTTCCATATCATTACACGTTTATTGCAAATATAATAATTATAATCGCAATAAAAAAGCTTCGGTCGATAGAAGCATATCAACGAACCATGCAAGGTCCAGATTCTATTCAGTACATGATTAGGGCGATTATCATTCCGCTACCCGGATACTGTCCCTCAGCACCAACAACCCTTCCGGGCCCATGTTGAACAGCAGATCGACGATACTCAGGTTTGGCTGGAAGCCCTGCTTTTCTTCGAATACCTGATAATACGGATGAGGGAAAAAATCGGGAACCGCCTCGGCGATGTCCCGTTTCGGATGAATCCGCTCCCGGTAATCATCTACCGATTGAAGCTCGGTTACATAATCCGTAGTCGGACAAAGTACGGGCTGGATATCCAGCTGCTCGCACACCCACGTACAGAGTTCCCCGTTGAAATCGTACAGGAACTCGTATTTCTGTTCGTAGAAGCGATGGAACTCATCGGCATAATAATCGAAGAAGGGACTCTGTCGGTAAGCGGCTACAAAAGCGTTCCAGTGCGTATGCCGCCAGTTGCCATGGTCGGAGATACGGACATCCTTCATCAGACATTTCGCCTCATCCGCCTTCTCGGTCGGTATCGTCAGAGCCAGCGGACCGTTGGCCGAAGCGATGACACACCGGTTGCGGTAAGTCTGCTTCATGTAATGGTCGTAGCGTTCGATATATGCCTTCTCGTAGGCATATAGCTTGGTGTAATATACCACCGGGGCCAGATAGGCCGAACTCAACAAAACTTCTTTCTGCATCTGAACAATGAAATGAATGAAAAACTACTGTACCCGTTGCCAGAAGCGTTCCCAACGGATGGGGAACCATACTCTCCAGGCTTTCCCAATCAGGTGGTCCTCGGGTACAAAACCGAACAGACGGGAATCACGCAGATTCACCGGATCGTTCGAAGCTACCCAATAATAATCCTTGCTGAAACAATAGTGCCCCACCGGACTTCCTTCTACATACAACGTATCGCCCTTGATGGCGGCTTGCCGATGTTCGTGCAAGCGGATGGTATTACACAGCAAGGTCACGTTCCACGGGTAAACCTTCACCACCTGTCCCTTGGCCGGAACGACAAACGGATAAGCCTTTTCCGGATGGCGCTCATTCAAGGGGACCATCGGAAGTGATTTCCCCACCTTCTGGGAAATCAGGTAAGATTCATAATAACTGAAACTACGGATATAACTGCCGTCCTCGGTATAACCGGCCAGCAGATTGCCCTGAATACCCAACGTATCGAGTAACGCCAGCAGACGTTCCTCCTGGTCGGCCGGATAGACATACAAATCCTTGGCATCGGGGCTGAACACCGGTCCTTCCACCTGTATCAGGTCCTTGTTCAGCATCAGCGTATCGCCAGCCGAACCGATACACCGGCTGATGTACAACGGACGACGCTCTACCGCCGTATGCTCTTCCCGGGGCATCGGGCTGTTGAACACGACGATATCTCCTTTCTCCACCCGTGAAGCCCCTATCCGATGATAGCCCCACCATGCCTGTAAAGGCAGACGAAGCCCGTAACTCCACTTGTTCACCAATACGCCTTCCCCCTGATACAGGCTGTTTTCCATACCTGCCGAGGGAATAAAGCACGATGTCACCAGCAGAGTCTTGACCAGACCGACGCTTATCAGCACCGCAGCCGTTACTTTCAGCCACCTGAGCCTACGTTTCTTCATCACGGGACGGAGAATCTTCTAGAGAGACTTATTTGATGTTATCGACGAACTTGAACAGACGGTTCCAGCGGATTTTTCCATTGGCCCATCCGCGGTCCGGATCCAAAGACAACCAGATGAAGATAGGTTTACCTACGATGTGGTCTTCCGGAACGAAACCCCAGAAGCGTGAATCGGCCGAATTGTGCCGGTTATCCCCCATCATCCAGTAATAATCCATCTTGAAGGTATACTTGTCCGTTTCCTGTCCGTTGATGTAGATTTTCCCGTCCTTTACCTGGAGGTCATTACCCTCATAGTTTCTGATAGGGCGTTCGTAAATCGGCAGATTCTCCAGTGTCAACGTCACCGTTTCACCTTTCTTCGGAATCCAGACAGGTCCGTAGTTGTCGCAGGTCCATCCCGTATACTTGTTCACCGGATAAAGTCCGCCGGCATCGTCATCCGGAACATTCTCGATAGCGACCACCAAATCCTTCCGGTTCTCCAAAGCAGCCTTTGCCTGAGCCGTCAGCGGCATGTTGTATACCGATTCTTCCGGATAATAAGCCATCAGGTCTTCCTGGCTGATACCCAGTTCGTGACAGAAATCTTCCGGAAGCATCCCATTGGTATGTACCAGGTAACGGTACTGTACGTTATCAGGTTCCTTGTTCGGCTTTCCGTCCAAGTAGATGATGCGGTTCTTGATTTCCAAGGTCTGTCCCGCCAAGCCGACACAACGCTTCACATAGTTCTCCCGACGGTCTACCGGACGTGTGATGACCTTGCCATACAGCTGCGGATTTTCATCAATGTATTTTCGTCCCATAGCGTAATACAAATCGTACACCGTACGCTCCTGTTCCGGAGTCAACGATGACAAATCAATGGGCTGTGACAATTCTTTACCGGCCTGATAGCTCAAACGGTACAAATCTTCGGCAGGAACACCGGTAGCCACCGAGTCACCAGCCGGGAAATTGAATACCACAATATCGTTCAACTGTACCTCACCCAGTCCACCGACCCGCTTGTAGTCCCAAGCCGGCCATTCCAAATAAGACTTGCAATTGAATACCGGCAACGTATGCTGGGTAAGCGGCATGTGTAACGGAGTCTGTGGAATACGGGCACCGTAACTCATCTTGCTGACAAACAGGTAGTCGCCTACCAGCAACGATTTTTCCAGCGAAGAAGAAGGAATCACATAGTTCTGGAAGAAGTACAGATTCACGAAATAAACAGCTACCAAAGCGAATACAATGGCATCCACCCATCCCATGATACCTCTTACCGTAGGATTCTTCGATTTCTTCCACCAGGTCCAGGGAATCTTGTGTGTGATGTAAGCGTCGAAGATGAACGGCAGGACAACCAGTCCCAGCCAACTCCGGAGCCACACCAGGAAAATCAGATAAAGCACGGTTACTACACCAAACTTTATCCATTGTTTACGAGAGGCCTGTATCATATCAGAAAGTGAATAAATCGTTCATACCCAGGAAACCGGTGTGTGCGGCAGTATATTCTGCAGCCAGTACCGCGCCCAATGCGAAGCCTTTACGGTTCTTGGCATCGTGCGTAATGACGATGGAGTCGGCTTCCGATTCGTAAGTAATGGTATGGATACCCGGAACTTCCCCTTCGCGGATAGCGCTGACAGGCAGTTCGTTCGGCGCACACTCGGTCGTTCCGCTGACGGTTCCGTCCGGAGCCGTCAGGGTGCCCATCACCCATTTGTCCTTACGGTCGAGGTTCTCCAGGATTCCTTCGGCCAGGGTTATGGCTGTACCGCTCGGTGCATCCAGCTTATGTATGTGGTGAGTCTCCACCATCGAAACTTCGTAATTGGGGAAATTGTTCATGATACGGGCCAGGTACTTGTTGACCGCCGAGAAGATAGCGACTCCCAGACTGAAATTAGACGACCAGAACAGGGTTTTTCCTTCTTCCTGACACAGACGGCGCATCTCATCGCCGTGCTCGCCCATCCATCCGGTACTTCCGGAAACCACCTTTACACCGTTCTTGAACGCTTCCATACAGTTTCCGTACGCTACGGAAGGAGCCGTAAATTCAATGGCCACATCAGCCGAACGGAACGCTTCGGAAGCAAAGTCCTGGCGGTTATCAATATCGATGATACTTACAATCTCATGTCCACGGGAACGAGCAATCTTTTCGATTTCCTTTCCCATCTTTCCATATCCAATCAATGCTATTTTCATACTTTTCTATCTGATTTTAGGCACAAAGATAGCGTTTTTCGCTATAAATCATTACATTTAGCGAACATTTACACCTCGTTAACATGGAACAACTCTTACACTATGTATGGAAACACAAGCTTTTTCCACTCCGCACACTCGTTACAACCCAAGGTGAACCATTGGAAATCATCGACCCCGGACTTCCGAATCCGGATGCCGGACCCGATTTCTTCAATGCCAAAATCAAGATTAACGGCGTACTATGGGTGGGGAACGTGGAAATCCATCTGCGGGCATCCGACTGGCTGAAACACCATCACGAACAAGATACCACCTACGACTCCGTTATCCTGCACGTCGCCTCCGACATCGACACCCAGATACAACGGACCAACGGAGAGCCGATTCCCCAACTGGAGCTCCATTATCCGCCTTATCTGCTGGAGAATTATCAGGAACTGCTAGCAACCTCCCGTTATCCGGCCTGTTACCGCCTCATCCCTACCCTGTCCCCGTTATTGGTACACAGTTGGATGAACACCTTACAGCTGGAACGGTTCGAGCAGAAAACGGCTCAACTTCTTCAACGGCTGGAGGCCTGCAACCGCAACTGGGAAGACGCGTTCTTCCTGACCCTTGCCCGCAATTTCGGCTTCGGCACCAACAGCGAAGCTTTCGAACTATGGGCCAAATCCATCCCTTTACGGGCCGTAGACAAACATCGCGACAACCTGTTCCAGATAGAGGCCATCTTCTTCGGACAAGCCGGACTGATACCGGAACAACCCGGCGACAGCTACACCGAATCGTTGCAAAAGGAATACGCCTATCTGCAACATAAGTTCGAGTTGACTCCATCCCCTCATTGCCAATGGAAGCTGCTGCGTACCCGGCCGGGGAACTTCCCCTACCTGCGCATCGCCCAACTGGCCTACCTGTACCAGCAATCCGCCGGTCTGTTGTCGCAGGTGCTGGAGAAATCCTCCCTGGATGAAGTTTGCCGGTTATTCCAAGGCGATACCTCCCCTTACTGGATTACGCATTACTCCTTCGGTGAAATCTCCCGTCCGCAGACCAAACACCTCAGCAAGGCTTCCATCGATCTGTTGATTATCAATACCGTGGTTCCTTTCCTGTATGCATACGGAAAATACCGGGGACAAGCCTCGCTGACCGCACGTGCCGGCGAGTTTCTGGAAGCACTGAAACCGGAAAACAATTACATCACCCGGATGTGGAAAGAATGCGGTCTGACCGCCGCACATGCCGGAGACAGCCAGGCCTTAATCCAACTGAAGAAACAGTATTGCGACCCGAAGAAATGCCTGTATTGCCGCATTGGGTATGAATATTTCAAGCGGCAGAAATAATCAATAAAACAGAATTGGCCATAAAAGCAATATCAGACTATGAAACTTTTATGGCCGACTTTCACACGACTCAATCCTCTTTCAGATTATCCATCCAATCCGTCTGCATCAATCTACAGCCACCTACCAGTCCGAGGCCGTTTCTCACATTGGTATAAGTAGGACGAATAGGTGCCAGCTCCGAACTGGTCAGTTGATTGCTATGCTGGTCGTTCAACGACTTCAGGTAGCGGTAACATTCTTCAGACAAGCTGTACAGACCAATCCGGTACTGTTTCTTACAAACGACATGTTCCTTTTCCTCCCCCCATTCATAATCCGTTTCGTAGTCCGCTCCATACGAAGTATTCAGGCGAAGCGTGTATTCTTTTCCTTGAATCTTCTCATCATCCCAGAAATACAGATTTTGATAGAATTCCTTATCAGGCAGAAGCATCTCATCCAATCCGGAAAAAGTATCCAGTAAAGGCTCATCCTTCAAGTCAAGAGCCATCAGATATCGTTCTTCCGAATAAACACCGTTTTTCCAATACATCAGTTTTTTCTCAATTTTTACGGCATAATAATCAGTCCGAGAAGCCTCATCCTTAAATCTTATGAGAAACTGCAATGTACTTGGTTCGGACGATTTCCGTTTCATTTCTACGGATAACAAAGGGAACGAAACAGGAATAACGGTAGCAGCAGATACAGCCTTCAGTCCTTCTACAGAAGCCGTAAACTCAACACAGTCCCCATCCCGATAAGCTGTAACCAGATAATGACTTCCTGCCGGTACACCTGGTAAGGAATCTGCTGTCCACTGAAGGCTGACCGGTGTACCGCTGACTGTACACCGGATGTCCGGACTCCTCAATCCAGATACGATTGCTCCCTTAGCACTGACCGGAAGACTTCGGGACAAACGGACTATCGTTGTATCTCCACTACCCGGATAACTATACATCACCAGCTTGGGTGACTCTGCCACATCATCCAATTGAAAATAATAAGTACAGGACGGCAACAAGATAACCGTAACAAAGACGAATATACCACTCAAGAATTTCTCCATAAACTCAGAATTTTAAAGTATAACTGAAAGAAGGGATAATCGGAAAAAGACCGATACCTTTCCCTCTGAAACTACCGTCAGGTTGCTGTTCGACCTTGGTATAGAAAGCATTCATCCGACAATAAGCATTGTAGATGCTTACATTCCAGATGCGCTCGAAACCTCTTTTCGTCGTCTTACGGAAGTTGATACCCACATCAAGCCGATGATAAGCAGGCAACGTAATATTATTCGGCTTCTCATAAACCAGTTCCGGTTGGCTGGAACCTGGCACACCGGGCAACGAAGGACCCTCCACATATTGCGTAGGGACTGTCGAACGGTCACCGCTACGGTAAGTCCAAGCAGCGTAGGCATCGATACGGTCGTTAAACTTCCGGCGAAACATCAGATTCAATTTGTGACGGTTGTCGAACTTGCTGAAATACCAGTCAGGATAAAAATCTTCGAACTTCTGAAGACTCCAGGATAACGTATAGCCGGCTTCGAATGTATTTTTTCCATCCTGATAAGCCAACGCTGCCTCTATCCCGTACGATTTTCCTTTCCCGTTTCTGACCACCCGTTCCCATTCCTCAGCCGGGAAAATCAAGCTACCGCTGGTATCGTATTCAAGCATGTGACTGGTAGTACGGAAATATCCCTCCATATCCAGATGCAGATTCCAAGGAAGTTCCATATATATTCCTCCGGCAACCTGGCGTGAACGCATAGGAGGAACCTGTCGGGTTGAAGGGACCCAGCAATCAGTCGGTAAATTCAAGTAGGAATTTGACAATTGGTGAACAAACTGACTCATTTCGGTATACGATGCCTTCAAGGTCGCCACATCAGTCAGCCGATAGCTGACCGATAATCGAGGTTCCAATGAATGATAGACGCTTCCCGGAACCTGATATAAAGTATAATGAGCTCCTATGTTTGCCCGTAACTTACGGGATAGCCCGATTTCATCTTCCACATAAAAAGACAATTCGTTTCCCGGATAACGGTTCGGATTCATACCTGCTGAAGAAAGGGTATCGATGATTCCATCCGTCCCCCTGATATCTTGCGAAACCATGCGTTGAGGACGATACAGATGATGCAGGTAATTGCTTCCGAAACGTATATGATGTCGGGTAGCAGGACGATAATCAAAAGCAATACGATAACCCACATCATTGATAGTCGAACGGTTGCTTTGCATCTGATGCTCCACGGATATTTCTTTATCAGCCTCATAATACCGGTCATCTTCCGTATAATCATATATGGACAGGTTACGGGCATATACCAACGAAAAATCACCCGCCAGCTTGGGAGTAAACTGATAATTCCAAGCCAAAGTAGTGGTCAGGTTTCCCCATTGCATATTGAAATCGGTACCGTACCGTTCCTCACGTATCTGAGTTCCTTCATCAAATACCTGGCGTACCCGACTCTTGAACAAGTCACGTCCGGAATACATGGCAAGCGAAAGTTTACTCCTTGCAGAAAACCGATGGGTAATCTTACCGTTGATATCGTGAAAAGCGTAACGGGCCTTGATTTTATCGTTGGCAGAAGCATGGCTGGCAATCAACAAGGCAGGAGTAGTGAACAGGTCTGCCCAACTTCTCCGCATACCGAAACAGAACGACGTTTTATCCTTGACTATCGGTCCTTCCCACTGTATTCTTCCATCCAAAAGTCCCAGAGAAAAAACGCCGTGATAAGACTTCATATCCCCCTCTTTCGTACGGACATCGACAACCGACGAGAGTCTGCCTCCATAGCGTGCAGGGAATCCGCTTTTATAGAAATCAACATTCTTCACCATATCCGTATGGAACGCCGAGAAGAGTCCTCCTACATGGTTCACCTGATACAACGGAGTACCATCCAGTAAAAACAGGTTCTCATCATTCTTTCCACCATGAACATAAAGCCCTGACAGTAGTTCCATTCCCGAAGAGACACCCGGAAGCTGCTGAAGCGTCTTGACCAAATCCGGAGAACTCAGCAACGAAAACTCCGTATTCAATTGAGCTGGAGTAAACGAAACTTTTCCTGTCTGTGGTGTCAGTAACGAAGAATTCAGATTACCGACTACCTCCACGCCTTCCAGCGAAGTCGTACTTTCCTTCAGATAAACTATTCCTGTATAATCAGCATCCAGCTCCAATTCTTTCACTGCATCCTGATAGCCAATATACGAGAAACGGATGACATGCTTCCCTTCCGGCAACGTAAGACTGAAAAAGCCATGTTCATTACTCAATGTACCTGATTGGGTTACTTTATCGAATACCGTCACATTCATCAGTGATTCTCCGTTATCCTGACAAACGTGACCGGAAAAAGTATAACGAAGCGAACGAAACAACAAGACATAGTCCCCTTTGATTTCCCAACGTATACCCGTTCCGCCAAGCACATTCTTCAGGTTCTCTGCCAACGGTTTACCCGACACAGGCGTTCCCGCAGGCTTCACCTGCGACAAAGAAGAATCATAGACAAAATTTACAGCATACAGACGTTGCATCGCATCCAGTACTTCTTTCATTCCTGTTGTATCCGACTGTGCCTTTCCCGTCAGACACAAACAAGAAATAATTCCTATACACAACATCCTCATCATTCCTGCTTCTCAATTTTGACCTTCAATACCTTCTCAATGATTTCAATAATCTCATCCAGACTCTGCGCTTTAAAGCTGGCAGTTAACCGCTTGCTGGTATTTTCACATTTCAGACGAACATGAAAATAAGCGGAAAGTTCCTCCAGCACTTTCGGAAGTGGCGTATTATCGAAAACAAAATTTCCTTTCTCCATCTTCTTCTTTCCATTAACTTGCGGATGTTTCTGCCCTTTGACAACTTGTGCACTCATTCCAGCAGTTAGAATAACAGCATCAGGATGACCGACAGACGACAAACGGACTTTCCCAGTTTTCACCTGTACAAATGCTGTATCTCCACTAACCTCATTCACCCGGAATTCCGTACCTAATACACGAACCTCAGAAAGCCTGCCAATGACAGTAAACGGACGGAGAGAATCATGTCTGACGCTGAAGCCAACCTCCCCTTCCAACTGTACTTCACGCCGATGATGCAGATATCCCTGCAAATGATACCGCACAGAAGACTGCGGATAGATTACCACCTTCGAACTATCAGGAAGAACATACTCCACCGGAGATTTCTCTGCTACCAGCTTCACCCACCCTTTATGATCTGCATCAGTATGTAATAACAAGCGAATTCCTCCTACGATGCACAACATGGCAGCTATGCCGGCTACTATCCAATACCAACGGACAAAGCTGCCCGAATATACCTCACCATGACTATGCCTGAATTTCTGTAAAGCCTTCCGCGTATCCAACTTGCCCTGTTGGTAGTAATGAAGCACAAACTTCAAGCATTTCTCTTCAATCTTTTCCATACTCACTTCAAATAAACATTCACTTCTAAGAGAACAAAATGCATGAAATCCACTATTCTCATCTGATAAAATCAACCAAAAAAGAATGAATACAATGCTTTGACTCCCTCGCGTACCAACCGCAATGCCTTGCAGATATGGTTATCTACCGTATGTACAGAAATATGCAGAAGTTCGGCTATTTCCTTGTAAGTCATCCCGTCACGCTTATGCAACAGAAACACCTCACGGCAACGCTCCGGCAATGCGTCAATAGCTGTCCACATACGTGCTTCCATCACCGAATATTCTTCCAGTTCCTCATCAGGTAAGGTTTCTTCCAAATCGGAAGGAGAACAGTTCATATCAAAAACTGCTTCCCTCTTCAGATAATTCAAACTATAATTCCGGACCATGACATACAGATAGGACTTCAGATGTTCGACCTCACCCCCCTTTTCCCACAACAAAGACAAGCAATCCTGTACAATGTCTTCGGCTATATCCACATCACGTACATAATGAATGGCATATAAACACAACGGCCTGTAATAGAGTTTAAACACTTCATCGAAGTTGATTCCGTTTTTCTTCATAACAGATACAGTCAAATCATATTTTAACAAAGACAAAGCTATCCCTCCAAGCCCCTATAGCTATATGGTGAAAAGAAGTTAAACCTACCGTAACGCCTCCTCCACTGCCCTCAGATAAGTATCCAGACGGTTACTTTTCAGAATAGCTTTCCGGACCTTCTTCTCAAGGTCCGGAAGGAGATATTCCCAAACGGCCTTCAGTTTCATGAGCAGTTGTGCCTCACCTCCTTCTATTACCCGCTGGTAATAAAGATACATCCGACGATGCATCAGATAAGCTCTTGACCTGATTTCCGCTTCCGACATCGGCCCTTCACGAAATGCCTTAGCCAACGAAGGGTCAGCCAACAGGCCTCTACCCAGCATGACTCCTTTCAGGCGGGGATAGGCTTCCAACAACTCCCGGATAGCCGCCACCGTACATAAATCGCCGTTATATACCAAAGGAAGCTCACAAGCCTCATAAAAACAGTGGAAAGCTTCCCTGTCCACCGTCCCCTTGTACTGCTGCTTCCCGATACGGGGATGAAGGGTTACCTGCTTCACACACGAACGGTTCAACAACGGAAGTACCTGTTTCCACTCATCGGCATGCTCCCATCCCAATCGCATCTTGACGGAAAAGCGGACTTCCGGAAAACGTTTCATCGCATCCAACAAAACAGCCACTTTCTCCGGATAAGACAAAATACCCGACCCTTTTCCCCGACGGACAATCAACGGGAACGGACATCCCATATTCACATCGATTTCCCGATATCCCTGTGCCGACAGAAACACAACCAGCTGTTCCAGCTCTTCAGCATCCGAGGCTATGATTTGAGGTATCAAGTGAGAAACTGTATTTTCTTCAGGTGAAACATCACGTTTATCCTTGTTACGTATCGTTCCTTTCTCCAGCCGGATAAAAGGGGTATAATACGCATCTATCCCACCGAAACTCTGTTCATGGGCATTTCTCCAGGCAGTCTCCGTGAAACCTTGCAACGGAGCCGCATATATAACCGGTACATTCGCTTCCATCATGCCGCAAATATACGGATAATTCGCTTCAGACGCATAAAATTCCTGATAATCGGGAAATCTGTCCGATAAACATGGAAAGAAATCCGCAGACAGACATTATCTTTGTAGAAACACATTTTAAAATCATCTCTATGGAGAAATACATCTATGAACTGAAAATGAAGGTACGCGACTATGAATGCGACCTGCAAGGTATCGTCAACAATGCCAATTACCAACATTACATCGAACATACCCGTCACGAATTCCTGACTTCTACCGGCATCAGTTTCGCCAAACTGCACGCCGAAGGAATCGATCCGGTAGTCGCCCGCCTCAGCATGGCTTTCAAGACTCCTCTGAAAAGCGGAGACGAATTCATCTCGAAACTATACCTGAAGAAAGAAGGCATCAAATACGTGTTCTATCAGGACATTTTCCGTCTGCCCGATAACAAGCCGGTCATCAAATCTACGGTAGAGACCGTCAGTCTGATAAACGGACGGTTGGGTACCTGTCCCCTCTTCGACGAAGTGTTCGCCCCATACGTAACGGAATGAAAGCCGAAGAGACCATCCATACCCTGGCTCTGACACGGATTCCCGGATTGGGACTTATCGGTGCCCGCCACCTGCTGCAAGCGGCAGGCCATGCTACGATTCTGTTCCGACAGACCGACAATCTGCCGGACTTGATTCCCGGCATTACTCCACGCACCCTGGAAGCCTTGAAAGAACATGCCGATAATGCCATCCGCCTGGCCGAAGCTGAGTTGGAATTTGCCGAAAAGAACCAAATTACGTGTCTGACCCAACAAGATGAGGCTTATCCCTCCCGTTTACGTGAATGTGACGATGCTCCCCTTGCCCTGTTTTATCGAGGTACAGCCGATTTGAACCGACTGCATGTCATCAACATGGTAGGTACCCGGCATGCTACCGATTATGGAAAAGAAATCTGTCGCAACTTCATGCACGACCTACAAGAATTGCTTCCGGATGTCTTGATAGTAAGCGGACTGGCCTACGGTATTGACATTCAGGCACACCGTTGTGCGTTGGAATGCGGATTCGATACAGTAGGCGTATTGGCACATGGACTGGACCGCATCTATCCGGCTGTACATAGACAAACAGCTGTACAAATGCTTCAGCAAGGGGGATTATTAACAGAATTTCCTAGCGGTACTAATCCTGACCGACAAAACTTTGTCCGAAGAAACCGGATTATTGCCGGTATCAGTGATGCCACCATTGTCGTAGAATCAGCCGAAAAAGGCGGAGCTTTAATTACTGCGGACATCGCAGAAAGCTATCACCGGGACTGTTTCGCCTTCCCTGGCCGGATAGACGCTCCTTATTCTGCCGGTTGTAACCAACTTATCCGAAATAACCGGGCGGTATTGCTGCAAAGTGCGGAAGAACTGATAAAAGCGATGAACTGGGATGTACAACCCACTGCACCTGCCACCATCCAACGTCAACTCTTTCCGGAACTATCCGACGAGGAAAGCACTATCTGTAAGTTATTGGAAAAACATTCGGATGGCCTACAAATCAATACATTGGTAGTAGAAACCAACATACCTATCAACCGGATAACCAGTATCTTGTTCGAACTGGAAATGAAAGGAGTCATACGGACACTGGCAGGTGGTATGTACCGCCTTTTATAGATAAAAAAATGGGACAACGCCTTGCCCCAACCTTGTTAACCTTAAATCTAATACTATGAAAAAAATCACGGCGCGAAAGTATAAACAACACCTATAAATTCAAAACATATCTTTGAAAAACGCTTACAGATTAGTCATTTTTTACGATTTACAGTTTCCTTAACTTTTCCAACAAAAAATCCCCACCGAAGTTAATCGACGGGGATTTTCAATGTATCAGCGATAAACCGATAAAAAATCAGCTTAGTCTTTCAGTTTAGCCTTGATGAAGTCGCGGTTCAGACGAGCGATGTTGCTGATAGAAACGCATTTCGGGCATTCTGCTTCACAAGCACGAGTGTTTGTACAGTTACCGAAGCCCAGTTCATCCATCTTCGAAATCATGGCCTTTGCACGACGCAAAGCTTCCGGTTTACCCTGAGGCAACAGGTTCAGCTGGCTAACCTTTGCAGAAACGAACAGCATGGCTGAACCGTTCTTACAAGCAGCTACACAAGCGCCACAACCGATGCAAGAAGCAGCATCCATAGCTTCGTCAGCGATTGGTTTCGGAATCAGGATAGCGTTGGCATCCTGAGGAGCACCTGTACGTACGCTGATGAAACCACCCGCCTGCATAATCTTATCGTAAGCTGTACGGTCTACCATCAAGTCCTTGATAACCGGGAAACCGGCAGAACGCCACGGTTCAACAGTGATTACATCACCGTCTTTGAAACGACGCATGTAAATCTGACAAGTTGTAGCACCTGTAGCAGGTCCGTGCGGATGTCCGTTGATGTACAAAGAACACATACCACAGATACCTTCACGACAGTCGTGGTCGAACACTACCGGTTCTTTACCTTCTTCAATCAACTGTTCATTCAAGATATCCAGCATTTCCAGGAATGAAGTATCACCCGGGATATCCTTCATCTGGAATGTATCGAAATGACCTTTATCTTTCGGTCCGTTCTGACGCCAAACTTTCAGCGTAAATGATATATTTTTATCCATTTTACTTAGATTCTTTAATTGTTTAACTTCACTGATTAGCTCTTGTAGTTACGAGTCTGTACCTTGATAGCTTCGTATACCAACGGTTCCTTGTACAATACCGGAGCCTTATCGTCGCTTCCCTGGTATTCCCAGCAAGCTACATAGAAGAAGTTTTCGTCATCACGTTTTGCTTCGCCTTCTTCTGTCTGGTACTCTTCACGGAAGTGACCACCGCAAGATTCGTTACGGTTCAAAGCATCGTAAGCAATCAGTTCACCCATGGTGATAAAGTCATTCAGACGGATAGCCTTATCCAACTCAACGTTCAAACCTTCCTTAGAACCCGGGATGAACAGTTCTGTTTCGAATTCCTTACGGACTTCTTTCAGTTTAGCCAAACCAGTCTTCAAACCTTCAGCAGTACGGCCCATACCTACATATTCCCACATGATACGGCCCAATTCCTTGTGGATAGAATCTACAGACTTCTTACCCTTGATGTTCATCAGGTGGTCAATCTTAGCCTGAACAGCTTTTTCTGCTTCTGCGAATTCAGGCAGGTCAGTAGAGAAGCGAGGAACAGTAATCTGGTCAGCCAGATAGTTCTGGATAGTATAAGGCAATACGAAGTAACCGTCGGCCAATCCCTGCATCAATGCAGAAGCACCCAGACGGTTAGCACCGTGGTCAGAGAAGTTACATTCACCGATAGCGAACAGACCCTTGATAGAAGTCTGGAGTTCGTAGTCAACCCAGATACCACCCATTGTATAGTGGATAGCCGGATAAATCATCATCGGGTTGTAATATTTCACGCCGTTGATTTCCTTAGCCAGTTCACCCGGATTCACGTCAGTGATTTCTTCGTACATATCGAACAAGTTACCGTAACGCTGGCGAACGACATCGATACCCAGACGTTCGATACTTTCAGAGAAGTCAAGGAATACAGCCAGACCTGTGTTGTTTACACCGAAGCCATGGTCGCAACGTTCCTTAGCGGCACGTGAAGCAACGTCACGCGGAACCAGGTTACCGAATGCCGGATAACGGCGTTCCAGATAGTAGTCACGGTCTTCTTCCGGAATATCGCTACCCTTCTTGGTTCCAGCCTGCAAAGCTTTTGCATCTTCCAGTTTCTTCGGAACCCAGATACGACCATCGTTACGCAGAGATTCAGACATCAAAGTCAACTTAGACTGCTTGTCACCGTGTACCGGGATACAAGTCGGGTGAATCTGTACGTAAGCCGGGTTAGCGAACCATGCACCTTTACGGTAGCAAGCCATAGCAGCTGTACAGTTACAAGCCATAGCGTTGGTTGACAGGAAGTAAGTGTTACCATAACCACCGGTAGCGATAACTACGGCGTGAGCGGCAAAACGTTCCAGTTTACCAGTTACCAGGTTCTTGGCGATGATACCACGTGCACGACCGTCTACGATAACGATGTCTTCCATTTCGTAACGAGTGTACAACTTAACAGTACCTGCACCTACCTGACGGCTCAATGCTGAATAAGCACCCAGCAACAGCTGCTGACCGGTCTGACCTTTAGCGTAGAATGTACGAGATACCTGAGCACCACCGAATGAACGGTTAGCCAATGTACCACCGTATTCACGGGCGAAAGGAA